>Ga0210383_10000018_pt1 | contig 206613 bp, 172 predicted proteins | sample IncBWC14OmetaG_FD_160072 | JGI IMG/M metagenome (GOLD analysis project Ga0210383, IMG submission 160072) | Forest soil microbial communities from Barre Woods Harvard Forest LTER site, Petersham, Massachusetts, United States - Inc-BW-C-14-O ...
TCCAACGCGACCTTTGCTTTGAAGTCAGCGGAGAATTTTCGGCGGGATTGCTTTTTCATGTTGAGTTGTTAAATTTAAAACTTTTATTTAACTAACCCAGTGGTCCGATTTTTAGGGAGTATTATAGGCCGCTGATCCGGTTAAAGAGTTTGGAAGGGAAAGCAGTCGCCTTATCGATGGCGGAATCGACATTTTGGGCATGAGTAACCGTTAGGGCAAGGCAGAGCCATGCCGACAGGAATAGGGGCGCTGTCATAAGCAAATGCTTTTGATGGCAATAAAAAATAGAATTACCTGCTAGAAATCAGAGTGCAAGGAGTGGACACAGAGAGGAGGAAGGTGAAGGGATGCAGAAAAATGTGGATGTTCTTAGGGAAAGGTTATCTCCTGCTAAGTAAAAACTTTTTTTTGGATATACAAAACCTCTAATAGGAAAATAAGTGAAATATATTTTCTAAATCTTTTCTCAATGCTGCCTATTTGCGGTGCAATAACTTATGTGGTGCACATATTTACCGGCATTGCGGAAATTTATGATCTTGCACGTGTCGCGGCGGCCCTTTTTACGTAGCTGGCAGTCGAAAGAATTTGCATCTTTTTTCCGTATACAACGAGTTTCGAGAAGCTCGTTTTAGCGATCTCTCTGGCGAAAGAGATTGCTTGTCTCTTATTTACGGATATCAGTAAAAATTTGGTACCGTTCTTGCTCTTAACGGCCCAAGCGTTCCCTAAAGGAATCACGTACTGTACATTGCCTGCTGTATTCTTCGCCTTCATTTTTCAAAATTAGTGATTTCTTTTATAATTTTTTTAGCCGCCTTATAGTAGAGGTCAGCGGTTTTTTGCAGAACCCTCACCTTTCTATATCGACATTCAGGAGACCATTGCGATACGATCTCCCATTCAGACTCGAATTTTTTCCTTATTTGATATTCCACGCCAGTGTAAATAAGCAACTTGACCAAATCATGGTGGCGAATATCTCCCAGTTGAATCAGATTGCTTGAACTACTTTGTTTGAGTACCGGGAGATAGGTGCCAAATTCCTGCTTGGTTTCCGGAAACCCTTGCCAAAAGTGAAGTGAACGACAAATCTTATATTTCAGCGCGATTTCAATTGCATAGCCTGCAATATAAACAGCTGCGGGATATCGACGCTTGGAGATCAATGCGCCGGCGTCATTTAATCGATTTGCGATAAGGTATTTTAAGGTCTGATGGACGATCATACACACAATTCATTGCACGGCCTAAAATTAAATGTTTGTTTTTTGGTTTTTCGAAATATTTTTGATCAAAAGCCGAATATGCGCGCAATTGGATTTCATCGAATTCTTGTTCCTGTTCTGGTTATTACTTCGACCTTTACAAAGACGGATGGTCAGCCGCCCATTGGCCGTCAGCGGATGAATTTTGACAAGGATTGGAAGTTCCACCTTGGACATGTTACCGATCCGCATCGCGATTTCAACTATTCGATCGCCAACATTCTTGCCAAGACTGGTGATGCAGCCAATACCTGTATCCGGATGGATTTCGATGACCGGGCATGGCAAACGGTGCAGCTGCCGCATGACTGGGCGGTCGCCCTTCCGTTTGCGAATGTCAATAACGACGATGTCGGTGCGCATGGTTTCCATGCGGTCGGCGCGCTGTTCCCGGAGAACAGTATCGGGTGGTACCGGAAAACATTCACGTTGGGGCATGTAGACTCGGGCCGGCGCTTTGTCCTGCGTTTCGACGGCATTTTCCGGGACAGCAAGGTGTGGATCAACAACTGTTACCTGGGCGGACGTTTCAGCGGGTATGGCAGCGCCGCCTACGACATCACGGATTTTATTCATTTCGGGAGCAAGAACACGGTGGTGGTCCGCGTGGATGCCAGCCAGTATGAGGGGTGGTTCTATGAGGGAGCGGGGATCTACCGGCACGCTTGGCTGGAAAGTTTTCCGAATGTACATGCCGCGGAATTGGGCGGGGTCTTTGTGCATACGGTGACCACCGGCGATCAGACCGCGGTGACGCTTGAGACCCGGGTTGTCAACCAGGAGATCCGTGCGGCAGATGCGACGGTTTCCGCGTATATCACCGACCGTGACGGCAAAACCATCGCGCAGGGCCCGCAGCAATCTCTTTCCCTGGGCAGGGGAAGGGATGAGGTGGCCACCGGCAAGGATGGGTTGGTTACGTTTTCGCTGAATGTAGCGCATGCGCGGCTGTGGTCGCTCGATGCCCCCTATCTCTACCGGGCCGTAGTGCTGGTGCGGTCGGGGGGCGCGGTGGATAGCGTAAAGCTGCGGTTCGGCATTCGGACGATCACGGTCGACAAGGACAAAGGGTTATTTGTGAATGGCCGGCCCGTCAAGGTTCACGGCGTCTGCTGTCATCAGGACCATGCGGGTGTCGGCAGTGCGCTGCCGGACTATCTGCAATATTACCGGATACAGCTGCTAAAGGAAATGGGCGTGAATGCTTACCGGACCAGCCATAATCCGCCTACGCCCGAATTGCTGGACGCCTGCGACAGTCTGGGTATGCTGGTGCTGGACGAAACACGACTGCTCAATAGCGGCCCTGAATATGGCGGAGAGTTTGAGCGGCTGATCCTGCGGGACCGCAACCATCCCAGCGTGTTTATGTGGTCGATCGGCAATGAAGAATGGATGATCCAGGAATGGAATCTGGGCAAACGGATAGCGCAGACGCAGATCCTGCGGCAGCAGGAACTTGACCCTACCCGGACCTGTACCTACGCCGCGAATGTCGGAAATGTCTGGACGGGTGTCAATGAGGTCATCCCGGTAAGGGGGTTCAACTACAATCTTGGTGGGCTCGATGCTTACCGGGCGGCGCATCCCGATCAGCCGGTCATCGGCACGGAGGTGGCCAGTACCGTCTCGACTCGCGGCATCTATGAAAAAGACACGGTCAATGCCTATGTGCCGGATTATGACAGCGTGGCGCCGGACTGGGCCAGCACGGCGGAATACTGGTGGCGGATCGCGGCGGCCCGGGATTGGTTCATGGGCGGTTTTGCGTGGACCGGTTTTGATTATCGCGGCGAGCCGACGCCCTTCAGCTGGCCGGATATCAATTCGCATTTCGGGATCATGGACATGTGCGGATTTCCCAAAACGGTCTATTACTACTATCAGTCCTGGTGGACCGATAAGGATGTGCTTCATATCGCCCCGAACTGGAACTGGAAAGGCAAGCCTGGCGCGCCGGTCCCGGTCTGGGTGAACACCAATGCCGACAACGTGGAACTATTCCTGAACGGCAAAAGCCTCGGAAAAAAAGAAATGCCGCGCAACGGGCACCTGGAATGGATGGTGAATTACGTCCCCGGGAAGCTGGAGGCGGTCGCGTACAAAAATGGCCGCAAGCTGACGGCGATGGTCGAAACTACCGGTAACCCGTATTCGATCCTCATCCACCCGTCGAAGGAGAAGCTGGAAGGCGACGGCGAAGATGCGATGGTGTTCAATGTCTCGGTCGTGGATCGCCAGGGGAGGGAGGTGCCGGACGCGCAGGATCTGCTGCATTTCTCCGTTTCGGAAGGCGCAAGGATCATCGGGGTGGGCAATGGCAACCCCAGCAGTCATGAGCCGGACAAGTGTGCGGATGGCGGCTGGCAGCGGCATCTTTTCAATGGCAGATGCCAGGTGATCGTGCAGAGTGATCGCCATACGACGAATTCAACTTTCACCGTTACGGGGCAGGGTTTGCAGCCCGCACAGGGGATGGTCTCAATCGACCCCGCAAAAGACCAATAGCCATATCGTATTTTAATGACATTTTAAGGTTTCCGGGTAGGGAAAAGTGGACCATTTTTGGAATGTACGGCCAATTTTGGGAAAAACTTTATGATAATACTATGTATAAATATTTATCGTTCAATAGTATCGATCTGAGGTATAGATGTTGGTATATAGGTTAAGGTAATTATTCAATATCATCTGAAAAGTGGCTAAATGAAGAAATCTATACTCCTATGCGGTTTTTTAGTGATTGCCCTGCAGGCGCTGCGGGCTCAGACCAACTATACGTGGAATGGAGGAACTTCCACGTCATGGAACACAGCAACCAACTGGACTCCCAACGGGATACCCGGTTCGGGCGATAATGTGACCATTGTAACGGGCGGCAATAACTGTAAACTTGGCGCGAGTACCAGCATCAACAACCTGACGTTGACCAGCGGAACGCTGGACATGAACGGCGGAACGCTCACCGTCAACGGAACGACCGCCCAGTTTACGACAGGTATCGTGCAGAACGGAACGCTCACGATAACCGGCGCCACGACGACGACCTTCGGCAACGGCCCGGTAACCATGAATTGTGTGGTTAACATTACTTCTGCGGCCTTTTTGTCCAGGAATACCACTTATCAATCGACCGTAACGATCACCAAGACAGGCGCGACCAACGACGCGAGTTCGGGTGGCAATGTCTTCAATGGCGCCCTGAACGCTACCAACGCCGGCTCGGGTTATCTGATGTTCGGAAATGGCACCGGCGACCAGTTCAATGCCGCGTCGACTTTTATCAACACCGGATCGGCCAATATATATGTCGGCTACAACGGAACGAGCAGCATCTTCAACGGCGTCGCGACTTTTACCAATTCGCCCAGCGCCAACAGCGGGATCTACGTCAGCTGGAATACGACCGGGACGACCTTTAACAACAATATTATCGTCAATTCTACCGCCGGCACCGGCGTACAGTTCTGCGGCGGCAACAATTCCGCAACAGCGGTGTTGTCCTCCCCATATACGCTCACGATTGGCGCCGGCGGGTTCTCCGCAGGCACTCTGTTGCTGCGTCAGTTCACGCAGCTCGGGTCGACGGCGGAAAATCTTACCCTGACCGGGACCGGCGGGTTACAGGTCGGGCCCTCTTCGGTATTCAACGGTAATTTTACTACCGTCACCCCAACACTCGTCCTGAGCGGAGGCACCTTCAACGGGACGACGAATCTGACCAAGAACGGCGCCACCGGCGACTATGGTCAGGGCGGCAATACCTACAACGGTATCTGTTCGATCACGAATAGCGGCAGCAGTTGGCTGGTGATGGGCAACACCAACCCGGATATCTGGAACACCGACGTGACGTTCACGGACAACGGCTCCGAGCGGGTCCTGCCGGCCTGGAACAGCGTAGGCAATCAATTCAACGGGAATATCTATGTCAATACTTCCGGTAGTGCGGTCGGCGTCCAGTTCTGTGGCGGCAACAATACGGCGACTGCTACGCTGGCAGCGGGCAAGACGATTGCGGCGGGGGCGGGAGGGCTGACGGCGGGTTATCTGTACTTGAAACAGTTCACGCAGCTGGGGAGCACGGCGATCAACCTCACGGCTACGGGTACGTCCGTATTGTACCTCGGTCCTTCCAGCAGTTTCGGCGGAACGGTCTCGGCTACATCGCCGGATATCTGGGCGCAGGGGGCCACGTACAACAGCGCCGCCACGTTTACCAAGACGGGCGGTTCCAGCAACCACAACAACCAGTATCAAAATATTTTCAATTCCACCTGTACCATCTATCAGCAGAGCAGCACGGGCTATTTTATGCTGGGATATAATTCGAACGATCAGTTCAACGGCAATATCACGGTCAATTCGACCGGTACCGGCGGCATCTATCTCGGCTGGAACGGGGGCACCGGGACGCCGACGCTGGCCGCGGGTAAGACGATCCAGGTCGGCGCCAGCGGCTTTAGCGCAGGGTTTCTGTACCTGAACACGTTCACGGAGCTAGGTACGGCGCCGATCAATCTGACGTTCACGGGCGCCAGCACCTATCTGGCGATCGCCCGGAGCTCTGTCCTCGGCGGTCCGCTGACGGTCACGGCGCCGGATCTTTATTTCAACGGCGGTACCTTTAACGGGACGGTAAATGCGACCAAGACCGGTGCGAACACCGACTATGGTTCGGGTGGCAATACGTTTACGGACAGTTCCTACTTTACGGCTACAGGTTCGGGTGCGCTGAACTTCGGCAACGGCAATCCGGACACCTGGAATAACCCGGTCGTTTTTAACAGTACGGGGAGCGGATATATCGGTCCCTGCTGGAACTCGGTCGGTAATCAATTCAACGGCAACATCGTCGTCAGCAGCACCGGATCGTCCTCCGGGGTATATTTCTGTAACGGCAGTGCCACGTCGACAGCCATCCTGGCTTCAGGGGACACCCTGGAGATAGGGTCGGGCGGATTTTCTGTCGGTACTTTACAGCTGCGGCAATTTACGCAGTTGGGGACAACCCCGACGAACCTGTCCCTGACCGGGGCGACTACCTTGCTTTCGGTCGGCCCCACTTCGACGTTCAATGGCGACTTTACTGTCGTCTCGCCCCGCATCCTGCTCAACAGCAATACGTTCAACGATACGACTACACTGACCAAGACCGGAGCGACCGGCGAATGGTCCAACGGCGGTAATACGTTCAACTCGACGCTGGTGATCAATCAGCAGGGTAGCGGATTTTTCGGTTGGGCGGCCAATGCTCCCGACATTTATAACGGTGATGTCTACGTCAATAATAATTCGACAGAGCGGGTCATTTTCGCCAATAATACGGGAGGCGGCAACCAGTTCAATGGCAATATCATCCTGACTCAGACCGGCAGTTCGGTGGGGATCGCCTTTGGCTGGAGCGGCTCGACCAGTATCACCCAGGCGGCGGGTAAGACGATGACGATCGGCCCGGCGGGTTTCACAACCGGTTATCTGCAGATCGAGCGGTTCACCCAGCTGGGCACGGGGGCGTTGAATCTGAACACGGGGAGCAGCAATACGTCCATCACGTTCGGGCCGGCTTCCACGATCAACGGCAACGTAACGACCAATAGCGGACAGATCCTCTTCAATGGCTGTACCTTCAACGGGACGGTCAATTCGATGAAGACGGGCGCGACCAACGACTGGAGCACCGGTGGGAATATCTTCAACGATACGACTACGGTTACCGATGCCGGTTCCGGATATGTCGCCTTCAGTGATGCTACGCCTGACCAGTTCAATAGCGTGTCCACGTTCAATAACACGGGCAGCGCCAATATGTATATCGCCAACAGCAGCGCCAATAACGTCTTTGGCGGAACGGCAACCTTTAACAATTCTCCAACGGGCAATAACCTGATCTATGTCAGCCAAAGTTCGACGGGTACGGTCTTCAACGGCAACATCGTTGTAACGTCTACGAACGGGCAGGGGGTCTATTTCTGTACGGGTAACAATACGGCCACTGCCACGCTGTCGGCCGGCGATACCCTCAAGATCGGACCGGCCGGTTTCTCTTCGGGTATCCTGTATTTAAAGCAGTTCACCCAACTGGGGAGTGCGCCGACCAACCTGACGTTGACAGGCGCGACCACCTTATTGCAAATAGGGCCGTCCTCCGCGTTTGGGGGCGATTTCACCGCCGTTTCGCCGCGGATATTGGCCAATGGCGCCGTTTTCAGCGATACGACCATCCTGACCAAGACCGGTGCGACGGGGGAATGGATGAACGGCGGCAACACCTTTAATTCTGCGTTGACGATCAATATGCAGGGCAGCGGTTATTTTGGCTGGGAAGGCAGTTCACCCGATATCTTTAACGGGGACGTCTATGCCAATAATAATTCCACCGAGCGCATCATCTTCGCCAATAATACGGGCGGGGGCACGCAGTTCAACGGCAATCTGATCTTAACCCAGATCGGGAGTTCGGTAGGGATTGCCCTCGGCTGGAGCGCAAGCACGAACATAACCATGGCGGCCGGCAAGACCATCTCGATCGGCGGTGCTGGTTTTAGCACCGGGTATCTGCAGATCGAGCGATTCACCCAGTTGGGCAACACGGCGATGAACCTGCCGCTGACGGGCGTCAGCGCCCTCACCTTCGGTCCCAGTTCGGCGATCGGCGGGAATATGACCTCTACGAGCGGCACGTTGTCATTCAACGGTTGTACGTTCAGCGGGATCTGCAATGCCACCAAGACCGGCGCTACCAATGACTGGAGCAGCGGTAACAATATTTTCAACGGGGTGACCACGATCACGGATGCGGGTTCCGGTTATATTGTATTCGGTAACGGCAATTCGGATCAGTTCAACAACAACGCTACGTTCAACAATACCGGCAGCAACTCGATGTATATAGCTTATAACAGCACGAACAACGTCTTCGGCGGCATTACCACTTTCAACAACACGCCAACAGCGAATCAGGCGATCTATGTGAGCTATTACTCTGCCGGCACGGTCTTTAACGGCAATATCGTGGCGACGTCTACCTTCGGGCAAGGCGTACAATTCTGTAACGGCAACACGAGCGCGACAGCTACCTTGTCGACCGGGTATACTATTTCGGTCGGGGCGGGGGGATTCACCGCGGGCACCCTGTTGCTCCGGCAGTTCACGCAATCGGGACCGACGGTTCAAAGCCTGACCCTGACGGGTGCGGGGAACCTTACTTTTGGGCCTTCGTCGGCGTTCGGCGGGAATATTACTACGGTCAGCCCGACGTTGCTTTTCAATGGGTGTACCTTCAGCGGAACAGTCAACTCCACCAAGAACGGTGCCTCCAGCGACGCATCGAGTGGTAACAATATTTTCAACGGCGCCTTTACGGTGACCAACACGGGTTCGGGATACTTCCTCATGGGCAACGGCAATCCCGATACCTGGAATTCGACGGCGTTGTTCAACAACAACTCCCCAGCGAATCACATGTATATCGCGTATAACAGCGTAGGCAATACGTTCAACGGGGATGTAACGTTCAACAATCAGCCCGGCGCCACCGGGTTATGGATCTATCCCAACCAATACGGAACGAATACGGCATACAACGGCAATATTTTTGTAGAGAATGTGGGCGGCGCGGGTGTCTATTTTGGGCAGCAGACCGGATCGGCAACCCTGACGGGCGGATCGGTTAGTGTGGGGGCATCCGGATTTGCATCCGGATCGCTGGTCTTCCGGAATTTCACCCAGGCCACCGCCGGCGCGGCGCAGACGATCACGACGACGGGTACGAGCACTATCCAATACGGACCCAGCTCGAGCTTCAGCGGCCCGCTGACCTCTGTGAGCCCCGCGTTATTCTTCGACGGCTGCGTGTTCAACGGCTCGGTGAATGCGACCAAGAACGGCGCCACCAACGACCAGAGCACGGGCAACAATACGTTTAACGGGCCATCTACTATTACGACTACAAGTACCGGTTATCTGTTGATGACGAATAATACTGCGGACACCTATAACGGGAATATGGTTTTTGTCCAAAGCAGTACGGGCAAAGTATATCCCAACTATAATAATAACAGCGCCTATAACGGCAACCTGACGGTAACGTCTCCGGCCGGAACGGCCATTACGTTTGGCGCCGGAAATGGAACCGCGACCTTCTCGGGAAGCGCCGGGCAAACGATCAACGTAACGCCGGGCACGCCCGTTCCGATTTTTACGCGGGCGATAATCAGTAATACAGGCGCCGGGGTTACGCTGGGCAATACGAATATCGATGTCTCGAATAATATCGCTTTTACTGCCGGGTTACTCAACACCACGAACAGCTATATGCTGATCATGTTGAACGGGTCCACGACGGCTGCGGGGACGGCTTTATCCACCAGCTATGTGAACGGCCCGATGCAATATCAGAAATCGAGCGCGGGTGCGACGACGTTGAACTTCCCGATTGGCACATCGGCGGATTGCCGGCCGGCTTCCCTGACGGTCAATCATGCGAACGGTACATTATATACTTATACGGCTACCTTATACGACGCCGATGCTCAGAACCTGCAGTGGACGTTGCCGGTCACCGTGGACCACGTCTCGGCCGTCCACTACTGGATCATCAACCGGGCCGATGGGGCGGGCGCCAATCAGCCGACGGCCGGATTGAGCGGCAACCAGCAGATCCAGCTGTACTTCGGTACCAATGATTACGTCAGCAACGGGGCTACATTGACGGTTTGTAAGAATGTCTATACCGCTCCCACGAACTGGGTCGACATCGGCGGTACGGGCGGCCCGGCTTACAGCGGCGGCGCGCCCTTGACCGGCAGCATCACGTCCACCTCTGCGCCTACGGCCTTTACTTCGTTCTCCACTTTCACGCTGGGTGACAAGTTCGGCGGAATGAATGTTCTGCCGATCACGCTGCTCAACTTCAGCGCGGCCCCGGCCGGCAACCAGGTTGATGTGCAATGGACGACGGCCACCGAAGTGAATAACAGCTATTTTACGGTGGAACGCAGCCAGGATGGAACGAATTTCGATTCGATCGCGCGGGTAGAGACGGAGGCGCCGGGCGGCAATAGCGCAACGCCGTTGAATTATTCAACTGTGGATGAACATCCGTTTGCAGGCGTCAGCTACTATCGGCTGAGAACGACCGATATGATGGGCAATTCGACGTATTCGCCCCAGGTGCCGGTTGACTTCACGAAGAAACAGAACTTCACGATCTATCCGAATCCGTCGAAGGGTAACCTTTATGTCACGGGGATGGATATGCGTTACAGCAATGTGGAGGCCCAGTGGTTCGATATGAGCGGCAAACTGCTGGCGCAGACGCTGGTGCCGGTACAGGGCGGGTCGGCCAACCTGAGCGTCAATTTGAATAACGGGATTTATGTGTTGAAGCTGAACTTCCCGGATGGTACGTCGAGTGTACAGAACATTATCATTCTGAAATAAAAAGACTGGAGATTTTCAGGTAATGGACCGGCGGCTGGATTCAGCCGCCGGTTCTGCTTTTGGGGTAACCGGGCGAAGCGAAGTTCTCCCGGCTCCGTCCAGCCCAAAAATATCCGCCAGCAGCTCATAGGAGTGCATCCGGTCTTCGGCATGCCCGGTGAAGGTGGAGATCACGATCTCGTCCACATCAAATTCCTGCGCAAGGTCTTCGAGTTTTGTCCTGACCTCGTCCGGTGTACCGATTACCGTCCGGGCGCGGTTCGCCAGCACCCGCTCCCATTCCGCCGGCGAATAGGCATACGCGCTGGCCGCGGCGTAGGTAGGGATTTCGTCATACCGGCCTTTCTCGAAGCCCAATAGGCGATAGTCGATGAGCGCCCGGGTCTCTTCGACTTTTAACGGGTCTTCGGAGCAAAAGGCAAAGATGCCGACGCTGGCCTGCGATTCGGGAAGATTGGGGGAAGGGTTGAACCGCTCGCGGTAAGCGCGGACGGCCGCGGCGCCACCAACGGGGTTGATGAACTGCGCATAGCAGAGCGCCATTCCAAAATGGGCGGCAAGATGGGCACTTTCGCCGCTGGAGGTCAGCATCCACAGGTCGGGTTGGGTATCGATCCGCGGGATTGCCCTGACCTTTCCCTCATAATTCCCCGGGTCCGGGGTATCGGTCAGGAAGGCGCGGAGGTCCCGGATTTGCCGGATATACGCTTGCGGGTCGAAGGTATTGGTGGGGTTGAGCAGGTGGGCGGTAAGGCGGTCACCGCCCGGCGCGCGGCCCAGGCCGAGGTCGATGCGGCCGGGGTACAGCGCTTCCAGCAGCCGGAAGTCTTCCGCTACCTTCAGCGTGCTGTGGTTGGGCAGCATGATGCCGCCGGACCCGACACGGATATGGGTGGTCTCGGCTGCCAGCCGGGCGATAAGGATCTCCGGGGAAGCGCCGGCAAGCGTAGTGGTATTGTGGTGCTCTGACAGCCAATAACGGGTGTAGCCGAGGCGATCCGCCAGCTTCGCCAGCCGGATCGTTTCCTGGAGGGCCGCCGGGGCGTCGCTATTGTGCCGGATCGGGCTCTGATCCAAAATGCTGAGACGGATGTTGGGTTGCATAGGCCATTTTAACAGGGGGAAAATAAAAAAGTTGCGTTTCTCCTGGTTTAGATATAAATTTGATATCATAATGATATAAAATTGAAATTTTATGGACAATCTAAAAACGGAAAAAATAGTAAAGCCGTTGAACGGCTATGGGATGCTATTCGTGTTTATTGCGCTGATGGTAGCGGCGATCCTGGATTTGGCAGGTCAGGTCTCTCCTGGCGGGGGAGCTTTGTTGATAGCGCTGGCGATTTTTGTGGCCAAAGGGTTATTGGTGATCCCACCGAATACGGCGAAGGTCATGTTGTTGTTTGGGAAATATGAGGGTACGGCGGTGCAGAGCGGGATGTTTTGGGTGAATCCGTTCTATGGCCGCATGACGGTATCGTTGCGGGCCAGGAATTTCGAGAGCGAGCAGCTCAAGGTCAATGACAAGATGGGTAACCCGGTTTTGATCAGCGTCATCCTGGTATGGAAGGTGAAGGATACCTACAGGGCCTCTTTCGAGGTGGATGTCTATGAAAAGTTCGTCAAGATCCAAACGGACTCGGCGGTACGAAAGCTGGCGGCGTCTTATCCCTACGATCACTTTGAAGATGAGCGGGCGGGGGTTACATTGAGTACCGATTTCGATGAGGTGAATACTACACTGGAACGGGAGGTGTCGGAGCGGTTGGTCATTGCGGGTATCGAGGTGGTGGAGGCACGCATCACACATTTGGCGTATGCGCCGGAAATTGCAAGCGCTATGCTCCGGCGGCAGCAGGCGTCGGCGGTAGTAGCGGCCCGGCATAAGATCGTGGAAGGGGCGGTAGGCATGGTGGAAAGCGCTTTGCATTTGCTTTCCACTAAACAGATCATCGAGCTGGATGAGGAGAAGAAGGCGGCGATGGTCAGTAATCTGATGGTGGTGTTGTGTGGGGACAGGGACACGCAGCCGGTGTTGAATACGGGGACTTTAAATCAATGAGGATGGGGGAAAAGAAGCCTTTTGCTTTACGGATTGATGCCGCGACGATGAAAGCCATCGAAAAATGGGCGGCCGATGAGTTCCGCAGTGTCAACGGACAGATCGAATGGGTGCTACACCGGGCGCTCCGTGATGCCGGGCGAATCCGACGGGAGCCGGAGGGAGGAGGAGAGGGTGAGGCGATGAATGATAAAGGCCCGTCAGACAAGCGGTAAAAAATAATTGTCGATCGGTTGCAGATTATTGGATCCTTGCCGTAATTTGCAACAGGGTTTCAAACTCTTGTGAGAATTCATCGGACGATACGGCCTTTTCTGGCAAGCAGTCTACTGGCGCTGTTTGCGCTGGCGATCACCCCCAAGATCGCGATCCATGCTCTCGTGGCGAATCACACTGATTCGCACCCATCGCTCAATTACGGGAAGTCAGACCAATTCAATCAATCTACTTTCCACTGCGATATCGATAACCTCGTGGTGGAATTTCCTTACCTCAATCATTCCCTCAAGCTTCAGATAGGGCTATCGCCGGTTGTTCCGGTCTACCGGCCACCAATGCCGACAGAGCCCATTACCGCAGCCCATCCGCTGTTTGGCCTGCGAGGTCCTCCTGCTTTCCCCACTTCTTGTTGATCCGGCCGCCCGGATCCTATTCGCACGCCCTCACGTGGGGGTTATTTATTATTTAAACAGCTTTCACATGCAAAAGACAGCTTCTCTTTGCCGGAAGTGGCTTCCGGTATTCGTTATCCTTAGTTTGATTATTGTGGCCTGCTCCTGTAACAAAAAGGCGAGCAGTGTCACGCCATCCCTGCCCGGCAATGAATTTCTGACGACCGTGCAGTTTCTCCTCGCGAATGTCAATGATCCCTCCGATACCCATCTGCCGAGCTGGAGTCAGATGAGTCCGCATACGGGTAAATATGAAACCGACTCAGCTTATTTCAATAATGCTTTCATAAATCTCAAGGCCAATTCGACATACACCTGCTATATGATCCTGCTGGATTCCACCAAGAGCCCCGTCGATTCGGTGACCCCCGAGATCCAGCAACGGGAGAACTACCACTTGATCTATTACCAGCCGACGCCGATCGAGGCCTCCAATCTTGTTATCAGCAATACTTCGACGGATATTCCGACATCCTATTGGATTACGGGCGACGCCACCGATACGACCGCCGGCGGAGTGTCCATCAATGAGCTGGAGATCCCGCCTTCCACTGCCGCTCCGCTGAACCTGGTGGTCACCCGGACCGATCTGGACGACAACAACCCGCCGATGCAGATCGGGATCCATACTCAATGGGTGACCGGCGCGGCGAGCAACGGCATTATCCGAATCGTACAGCGGCATCAGCCCAACGCCAAGAACGGTACATATCCGCCGGGATCTACCGATTTCGACGTCACTTTTGCCGTCACCATCCAATAAAAGAATGCTTATCCAAACACCAAAAAATTAATTCGATATGAGAAGGACCAAATTTTTATATATGGCGTTTGCGCTTTGCATCGCCAGTGTTTCCGCCTATGCCCAGAAGGGAGCGATCATCCTGGAATTTGACGGCGGCCTTTCCCTGCCGTTGGGCAATTTCGGTGCGACCTCTTCCGCCCACTCCCTGATGAGCACCAACGGAACGATCGGGGACGATCACGGTTACGCCAATTCGGGCGGTTTTTTCACCGTTGACGGGGCCTGGTTTTTCTCCAAATACTTCGGTATCGGCGGGATGTTCAAATATGGGAGCTACAGCCTGAAAGGCGTTGATTCGCTGTCCCAGGGTTATGAGGAATCCTTCGATGTGGATACTACCCGGACGTACACCACCAGCTATAAGATGTGGAGCGTTATGCCGGGTCTCTATTTCAGCATGCCGCTGGCAAAGAAGTTCGCTTTTGATGCCCATGCCCTGGTGGGGATAGCGGGCGCTTCCACTCCACAGATCTATGTGAACATAGAAGACGGGGGCGTGACCGATCCGCCAGCGATCCAGTATTCCGCCTCCAAGGTAGCCTTTGCCGCTGACCTGGGACTGGGGTTGAGCTATTCTATCTACCACGGTTTGTCGATCAATATCAAGGTGGATTATTTCTATACGAAACCCGACTTTACGATCACCAATACAAAGCGCCTCAACAATGCAGGCAGAGAAATCTCGGGCTACGATCAGCCGCTGGAAAGCGTCAACTTCTCCGCCGGGCTTGCTTATACGCTCTGGCATAAACACAAATAAATCTGTACAAGTGAAAAAATGGCTATTGTTCTCCGGTTGTTTTCTTTTCCTGGGTCTTTTCGCGCGCGCGCAAAATCCCTCTTGTAGTCTTGTCTTGAGGGGCACACTCCGTTCGGGTGATACCGCCCGGATTCCCTATGCGGCTGTCACCGTATTCCTGCCCGCTAAAGACCGGCATGTAACGCCGGACGACAATGGCCGTTTTTCATTCGACAGCCTGTGCCGGGGGCCGCTCCATATCGTGATCAGCTATGTCGGATATCGGACGATCGATACGACGCTTGCCTTTAACGGAAAGGTGGGGTATGCCTTTCAATTGGTCGGCCAGACGCAGGAACTGACCGGGGTGATCGTGACGGCGTTACGGCTGAAGAAATCCGAGCTCAACGTGGTCGTCGCCGATACCCTGGGCGGCAAGGCTTTGCAGGAAGTTCGCGGGCTTTCGCTGGGTGAATCCCTGAAGAGCGTCGCGGGCGTGAATAGTTTGCAAACGGGGCCATCCATCTCCAAACCCATCATCCATGGGGTATACAGCAACCGCATCCTGATCATGAACAACGGAGTGCGTCAGGAGGGGCAGAACTGGGGCAATGACCATGCGCCGGAGATCGATCCTTTTATTGCTACCAAGCTGACCGTGATCAAAGGGGCTGCCAGCATCCGGTACGGCTCGGATGCCATTGGCGGGGTCGTGCTGGTGGATCCCAAGGATATGCCCGACAAGCCGGGCGTGCTGGACGGGGAGGTGAATCTCGTCAGCATGACCAATGGGAGGATCGGCGCCGCCTCGGGAATGGTCGAAGGCTCGGCCGGAAAAGGTTCGTGGGAAGGCCTGAGCTGGCGTTTGCAGGGCACGCTGAAAGAGGCCGGGAATGCCCGGACCCCCAATTATTATCTCGGGAATACGGGCTATGTGGAAAACGATTATTCCGCTGCGGTGCAATACAACAGGGGACATTTCGGCGGGCAGGTCTATTACAGTGATTTTCATACCAAGATCGGCATCGCTATGGCCTCGGTTGTGGGGTCGCAGGCGGACCTCTACCAGGCTTTCGCCCGCAGTGAACCCGCGGATACAGCTCATTTCTCCTACGATATCACCAGGCCCTACCAGACAGTTGATCACAAGCTCGTTAAGGTAAGCAGTTCATTGGACCTCGGCGGCGCGGGCAAGTTAGAGGGAATCTATTCCTTCCAGCGGGATGTCCGTAAGGAGTATGACGCGGATGCAAGCCTTAACAATCAACAGAACGCGTTCAATATCGCCGATCTCGACTTCGAGCTCAACACCCAGACGGTCGACGCCATCTGGGAGCATGCGCCTATCGCGGGCAAGATCAACGGCAGCATCGGTCTGAATTTCATCACTCATGCCAACTTCCAGCAGGGTACGGGTTACCAGGAGCTGATCCCCAATTTCGTGGACTATGGGGGTGGCATCTACGCGATCGAGAAATATGAAACCGGGAAATGGCTGTTCGAAGGCGGGGCAAGATATGATTACCGCTGGCTGCAGGCACATTCCCTGAATCCGAATTATCCCACCATCGAGCTCAACCCTATCTACCAATGGCAGAACAGCACCTTCAATGCGGGGGTACAATTCAAGATCAGCAGGCAGCTTTCCGTACTTTATAATTTTGGAACGGCTTGGCGGCCGCCTCAAGTGATCGAACTTTTTGCGGATGGTATCCATCAGAGCGCGGCTTCGTGGGAGTTCGGGGATTCGAGCCTGACACTTGAAAAGGCCTACAATAACAATTTCAGCTTCACTTATAGCACCTCAAAGTTCGTCGCGGAAGTAGGTTCCTATGTCAACTATTTCCATCACTATATCTATCTAAAGCCTGATCTTACCGTCGTGCAGACGATCTCCGGAGCCTTCCCCGCCTTTAGCTATACCCAGGTGAATGCCCTCTTCGAAGGGGCGGACCTCAACGTTACCTATAACTTCGCTCCCCATTGGTCGTTGATCAGCAAGTCATCCCTGGTGCGGGCGCATAACCTGACATTTCACGACTGGCTGGTCTTCATTCCCGCCGATCGGACCGACAATTCGGTCCGTTATACCTGGGACTCTGTTGGAAGGGTACACAATTTCCATATCGGCGTCGACAACCTGGCGGTTGCCAAACAGACCCGGGTGCCCCCGAACAGCGACTATGTAGCGCCACCTCCGGGTTACGATCTCTGGGCGCTGGATGCGGGATGTTCGTTGCCGTTCTTCAAAAAAGGAATAGATCTCAATGTGGCGGTGACTAATTTGGCGAATACAGCATACCGGGATTACCTGAACCGGTTCCGGTATTATGTGGATGATCTCGGGCGGAATGTGGTGGTGCGGGTGCGGGTCCCGTTTTAGGCGAGAGACGCCCGCTGTCACGGTCCGTCATGCGGCGCTATTGCTTCGGCATGCCGCCGCCGTCTTCCGGCTTCTTGCAGCAGGTGGGGAGTCGTTTGTAAGAATCGGGCTCGGCGGTCACGTCATCGGCGTCATAGCCGCAATTGGCGATCATCGTCTTGATGTTCTCGACGTTGGTCCGGTCGCTCATATAGGTGACGGTAGTCGTTTTCTTTTTGTAGTCGACGACTGTCTTTAAAATGCCGTCCTCATGGCTCAAATAATTCTCGATGCGCGTCTTGCACATCTCGCATTGGACGGTCGGGGTCTTGATGACCACCGTGAGTTTTATTTTCTGCTGGGCGATAGCGGGGGCGGCGAAACCCGCAAGCAAGAGTACCATCAATTGTAGCTTCTTCATACTAAAAAGAATTGATCTGTAAAAATAAGCAATAAAATCCGCGCCTCCTACACCCCCTTCCAGCCCGCGGGGTCATCGCTCCATTTCAGCAGTACGGCTTCCTCTTCCGGGCTCACCAGCTTTTTCTCCAGCGCCAGGCTGATCAGCGTAGGATAATCGGAAAGGGAGAGATAAGGTACGCCGGCTTCCTGGAAGGCGTTCCGGGCTGCCGGAAAGTTATAATTGAAGATGGATACGAGGCCGGCCACGTCCAGTCCTGCCTGCCGCAGCACCTCCACGACCTGGAGGCTGCTTTTCCCGGTGGAGATCAGGTCTTCGATGACCACGACGGGCCGGTCGGGCTCATAATAGCCTTCGATCTGCTGGCCGAGACCATGATCCTTAGGTTTAGACCGGACATAGACATAGGGGAGTTTCAGCTGATCGGCGATCATTGCTCCCCACGGAATACCTGCGGTGGCGACACCGGCGACCAGGGCAGCTTCGGGGAAACGGGCGAACACCACGTTGCAGAGCTCGGACTTGATAAAGTCGCGGATATAGGGATGGCCGAGCAATTTGCGGTTGTCACAGTAGATCGGGCTCGTCCAGCCGGAGGACCAGGTAAAGGGCTGATGCAGGCTAAGGCGGACGGCCTGCGCCTGAAGCAGTCGTTCGGCGACTGCCTTCTCGTTGGTGCTGATGATCTTTTCCATTATGCTGCGAAAATAAGGAAAGTTTGATCGTATCTTAGGGATTCATCGGCCGCCCATGTACATCAAGATCTATTTTAATGACAAGCCGTTGTTCCTGTGTGATGAAATGACGGATGAGATCCGCAGGTACGCGCATCATGACGATGCGGTACTGATCGACGAATATTCTCACCCGGCTGTCAATGCGATGATCCATGAGATGCGGCGGGAGAGCGTGCATGCCGGGATCTTCCTTCATTCCGACCTCGGGACGCTGAAGAAAGCCTTTTGGAAGAAATTCATGCTGGTAAAAGCGGGCGGTGGTTTGGTGCAGAACGGGAATGAGCAATACCTGTTCATGCTGCGCCGCGGCAAATGGGATCTGCCGAAGGGCAAGCTGGATCCGGGAGAGACGCTGGAGCAATGCGCCATCCGGGAAGTAGGGGAGGAGACCGGTTTGAAGCGGGTGCAGCTGAACGGGCCGCTGCTGGTCACCTGTCATACATACGATGAAAGCGGACATCATATCCTGAAAGAGACCCATTGGTACCGGATGACGGCGTCAGCGGAGGAGACCATCACTCCGCAAAAGGAGGAGCAGATCACCCAACTGGTCTGGGCGAACCGGACGCGGTTCAAGGAACTGCTGAAGAATACCTTTCCTTCTATTGTCGATGTCCTTCGCGCGGCTGGACTGGAATGATCGCCACCGTAATCCTGCTGACACAGACCAGTTTGTCGCGTTCATCGGTAATCCGGATCTCCCAGACCTGGGTCGTCTTGCCGATGTGCAGGGGTCGGGCGGTCCCGGTCACATAGCCTTCCCGGACACCGCGAACGTGGTTAGCATTGATCTCAAGTCCGACGGCATTGTACTTGCTGCGGTCGACGACGAAGGCGGCGCCCACGCTTCCCAGGGTTTCGGCAAGCGCGACAGAGGCTCCTCCATGCAGGAGGCCATAGGGCTGCCGGGTGCGATGATCCACGGGCATGCGGCCTTTGATGAAGTCTTCCCCGACCTCCGTAAATTCCATCCCGAGATGTTCGGCCATAGTATTTCTGCCCAACTGCTGGATGTGGGCGACGGTCAGGTTTTGCTCAAACCAGATAGACATTGGCATTAGGTATTCGGTATTTTTAATTGCGTGGCCTGCTGCGCGCTCAGCGACTTCGCCACCACGTCCGGAAGGAACTGCATGACGTCACCGCCATTCTTCAGCACATCCCGGACCAGCGTCGAAGCGACGGAAGTATATTGCGGCAGACAGGTCAGGAAGACCGTTTCGATATGGTTGTCGAGGCTGCGGTTCATATCGGCGATCGCCTTCTCATACTCGAAATCGTTGACATAGCGGATGCCGCGCAGGATAAAGTTTGCACCCACCTGGCGGCAGGCATGGATGGTAAGACCGTCATAGACGATGGCTTCGACTCTCGGATTGTCCTTGTAAATCTCGCGGATCCAGGCCAGCCGTTGTTCGGCGGTGAACATCGGCAATTTGCCGGTATTGGTACCAATGCCGATAAAGAGCTTGTCGAATAGCGGCAGGGACCGGTTAATGATATCCTGGTGCCCGATGGTGATCGGGTCGAAGGTGCCGGGGAAAAGGCCGATACGTTGCATAGGCAATCGATGTTTTAGACGTTTAATTGGAAGATTGTCCCCCTGCCAGCAGGTACAGGACCGCCATCCGGACCGCCACCCCATTCTCTACCTGGTGGAGGATCAGCGACTGCTTGCTGTCGGCTACGTCGCTGTCCAGCTCGACCCCCCGGTTGATCGGGCCGGGGTGCATGATCACGATCTCCTTGCTGAGGCTGTCCAGCAGCCGTTTGTTCACGCCATAGGCCAGACTGTATTCGCGCAGGGACGAGAAGAGCGGTTGATTCTGCCGTTCCAGCTGGATGCGTAACACATTGGCGACATCACACCATTCCAGGGCCTTGCGCAGGTTATATTCGACGCGGACGTCGAATGCTTCCCGGATGTGCACGGGGATCAGCGTGGGCGGCCCGGCGACCGTCACTTCGGCGCCCATCTTCTTCAGCAAATAAATGTTGCTCAGCGCCACCCGGGAGTGCATGATATCGCCGATGATGGCGACTTTCCTGCCGGCCAGCGAACCAAGTTTCTCGCGGATGGAGAAGGCGTCAAGCAGCGCCTGGGTCGGGTGTTCGTTGATGCCGTCGCCGGCATTCACGATCGCGGCGGGGATGTGGCGGGCCAGGAAATGTGGTGCGCCGCTCGCGCTATGTCGCATGACGACCATGTCCACTTTCATGGACAGGATATTGTTCACGGTATCGAGCAGGGTCTCGCCCTTGGCGGCGGAAGAGCCGGAAGCGGTGAAGTTGATGATATCGGCAGACAGGCGTTTCTCGGCCAGTTCAAAGGAGATGCGGGTCCGCGTTGAATTTTCGTAAAAGAGGTTGACGATCGTGACATCCCGTAGTGTTGGTACTTTCTTGATAGGCCGCTGCAAAACTTCTTTGAACTGGGTGGCGGTATCTAAAATGAGCTGAATATCGCCCGGCTGGAGATCTCTAATGCCAAGAAGATGTGGAGTGCTTAGCTGCATTAGAACGCGAAATTAGGGGAAAAATGTCATAACAGAGCTACCTCATCCTTTCCGTCCTTTTCTTTCCAGTATACCTTTACCTTCTGTGTGAACATGGAATCGATCGGCTTGCCGATGTAGTCGGCCTGGATGGGCAGTTGGCGGGTAAATCGCCGGTCAATCAGCACGCAGAGCTCGACTTTTGCGGGTCGGCCAAAATCCAGTAAGGCGTCGAGCGCCGCCCGGATCGTACGTCCCGTCCACAATACATCGTCGATCAGCACTACGTTCCTGCCTTCGATGGAAAAAGGGATCTCCGTCTGGTTCAATTCATGCAGGCCGCGTCGCACATCATCCCGGTAGAACGTGATGTCCAGCTTGCCGTAACGGATATGTGCGGGGTCAACCTGCGTCTTCAGCAGCGCCACGACCCGGTTGGAGAAGAAGACACCTCTCGGCTGGATGCCGATCAATACCGTATTTTCCAGGTCGAGGTGATTTTCCAGCAATTGATGCGTTAATCGTTGTATCGTCAGATCCAGCTGCTGCTCATTCAAAATGGTCTTCAAAAATTATTTTTGTTGTGAAGGTAGGAAAAAAAAGGCCGCCTTGCGGCGGCCTAAGCAAACTATTCACACTCTAAAACAAACAATCTTTATCGTATGGGTGCGGAGAAAAGATTGACCATGATACCGATCTGGAAGACCCCGTTGTGGGCGGTGCTGTTGTTGGAACTGTTGCCGCCATTGTTGATAATATTGGACAGCCCTAAATTGTAGCGTGCATCCAGGGAGATCGGTGTCATGGGGATCTTAACCCCGGCTCCGAATACCCATGAGAAATCGGCCGAGTTGAAGCTGGCCTTGTCATCGACGCTGACGCCTTGCTGGCTGACTTTGGCGCTCACCAGGAAACCTGCCTGGGGGCCGGTCTCGATGAACACGCCCATGATGTGATACTTCAGCAGCACGGGGATATTAATATAGTTCTCATGCTGGGTGGTCGTGACGCCGCCGCTTGTTTCCTTGAAACCCTGACCGGAATAAACAAGCTCCGGCTGAATAGCAAGATGGGACGCTACGGGGATTTTTAAATAGGCCCCGGCGTTGAATCCAACCAGGGAGTTGGTGCCCGATACGTCACTGCCGTTAACATTGGAAATATTGGCGCCTCCTTTTAAACCGAATGCGAACTGCGCGTGTGATGTTGCGAAAGAGAAACCTGCCAAAAGTACTAATGCTAGCTTTTTCATAAATTGAGTTGAATTGGATTGATTTGGATTAAGTTTTTGTTAATCAGGAACAAAGATAATCACGCAATCGAAACCTGCACCCTACGCTCAGGGGCTTTTTTTATTGTGTAATATCTAAAATACTGATTTTCAATCTTCTGACAGGAACGGATACCTGTAATCGGTAGGGGCTGCAAAGGTCTCTTTGATCGTCCGGGCGCTCAGCCATCGATACAGATTAAGGATGGATCCGGCCTTGTCGTTGGTACCCGAGCCACGTGCGCCGCCAAAAGGCTGTTGGCCCACCACAGCGCCGGTCGGCTTGTCATTGATATAGAAATTGCCGGCTGCGTTCCTGAGCCGGTCCACGGCCAGTTCTACCGCCTGACGGTCACGGGCAATGATGGATCCGGTCAGGGCATAGGGGGACGTGCTGTCCACCAGCTCCAGGGTCTTCTCGAACTCTGCGGGCGGATAGACATAGACGGTGAGCACGGGCCCAAAAATCTCCTCACACATGGTCACATACCGCGGGTCCTTCGCTTCTATCACTGTCGGCTGTACGAAGTAGCCGGTCGACTTGTCGCATTCCCCGCCTACCCAGATCTCGGCGGCCGGGTCCTGCTTCGCCTTGTCGAGATAGGACTTGATCTTATCGAAGCTGCGTTCGTCGATCACGGCATTGATGAAGTTGGAAAAGTCCTCTACGGTCCCCATCTTAAAGCCTTTGATCCCATCGATCAGCTTTTGTTTGACGGCGGCGGCGAGATTGGCGGGGATATAGGCCCGGGAGGCGGCGGAGCATTTCTGTCCCTGATATTCAAAAGCGCCGCGAAGGAGTGCGACGGCGAGCACGTCGGGGTCCGCGCTCTCATGGGCCACAACGAAGTCTTTGCCACCGGTTTCCCCTACGATCCGGGGATAGCTCCGATAGTGTTGGATATTTTCGCCGATCGTCTTATAGAGGAGATTGAAAGCCGCGGTGGAGCCGGTGAAGTGGAGGCCGGCGAAGTCCCGGTGGCTGAAGCAGACCTTGCCCAGCACGGGCCCGTCGACATAGATCAGGTTGATCACGCCGTCGGGCAGCCCGGCTTCTTTCAGGATTCGCATGAACTGCTGCGCGGCGAAGACCTGGGTATAGGCCGGCTTCCAGACGACGGTATTGCCACAGAGGGCTGCCGATGTCGGCAGGTTGCCGCCGATCGCGGTGAAATTGAAGGGGGTGATGGCCAGCACGAAACCTTCCAGCGGCCGCCATTCGGTCCGGTTGTGGATACCGGGGCTGCTGACGGGCTGAACCTTGTAGATCTCGCTCAGGAAGTGGACGTTCCAGCGCAGGAAGTCGATCAGCTCGCAGGCGCTGTCGATCTCAGCCTGGTAGACGTTCTTGCTTTGTCCGAGCATCGTCGTGCCGTTCATATACGGCCGGTATTTGGTGGCGATGAGGTCGGCGGCCTTCAGGAAGATGGCAGCCCGGTTCTCCCAGCTGAGCGCGGCCCATTTTGCTTTGGCGGCGAGGGCGGCGTCGATCGCCTGGCGAACGTGCTGCTCATCCCCTTCGTGAAAATGACCGAGGGTATGCGCGATCTCATGCGGGGGATGCAGCGCGATCTTTCTCCCGGTGCGTACCTCCTGGCTCCCGATATACATCGGGATATCGTGCTGGGTGCTCTTTAATTCTTTCAATGCCTTTTTGAGGTGCTCGCGTTCCTTGCTGCCCGGCGCGTAGCTCAGAACAGGTTCGTTGGCTGGGGCGGGGTAGTGAAAATATCCTAAGCTCATGTCGTGGATGTTTCTTTTTCGGACATTAAGAAAGCCTTTATAAAGCCGTCCAGCTCACCGTCCATGACGGGCTGTACGTTTCCGACCTCATAGTCGGTGCGGTGATCCTTGATCATTTTGTAGGGGTGGAAAACATAGGACCGGATCTGCGAACCCCATTCGATCTTCTTTTTCGTCGAATTGGCGGCATCCTTCAGCGCCTCGCGGCGGCGAAGTTCTTCTTCATACAGGCGGCTCCGCAACATTTTGAGGGCTTTCTCCCGGTTCTCGCCCTGTGTCCGGGCCTGCTGGCATTCGACGATAATGCCGCTGGGCAAGTGTTTGACCCGTACTGCGGTTTCGACCTTGTTGACGTTCTGGCCGCCCTTGCCCCCGCTGCGATAGAATTCCCATTCCAGGTCGGCGGGATTGACCTCAATCTCGATGCTGTCATCCACGAGTGGATAAACGAAGACGGAAGCAAACGATGTATGACGCCGGGCATTGGAATCGAAGGGTGAGATCCGCACGAGCCGATGCACACCGCTTTCGGCTTTCAGGAAGCCATAAGCGAAGGGACCTTCAAATTGCAGGGTGGCGCTCTTGATGCCGGCGCCCTCACCGTCCTGCAGGTCGAGCTCGGTGACGGACCAGCCCTGTTTCTCCCCGTACATCCGGTACATTCGCAGGAGCATTTCGGCCCAGTCCTGGCTTTCGGTGCCGCCGGCTCCGGAGTTGATCTGCAAAACCGCTGGCAGCTCGTCTTCCGGCTGATTGAGGGTGCTCTTGAATTCCACCTCATCCAGTAGCTTAAGCGCCTTAAGATGCGCCTCGCGGGTTTCTTCCTCACTGGCTTCACCGGCCTTCCAGAAATCGAAGAGGATGGCAAAATCGTCAACGGCGGTCTCGACCGATTCGTAGAGCCTCACCCAGAATTCGTTCTGCTTGATATTTTTCAGGATTTCTGTCGCGCGCCGGTTGTCATCCCAGAAGCCGGGGCTTAATGAAAGCTGTTTTTCTTCGTTGATCTTGTATCGTCGGTTGTCGACGTCAAAGAAACCTCCTTAGGACCACGAGGCGGTCCCTCATTAACTTGATTTGATCAGTTGTCATTCTGCAAAAATATGAAATTAACTTATATTCACTGTACGGTTCCGCTACAACGAGGGACCGTTATAAATATGTTAACCCATTACCTGCGTGTAGCTTTCCGAATGTTCCGCCGGAACAAGCTGTACAGCCTGATCAATATCTGCTGTCTTTCGATCGGGCTGGGGGTCGTCATGACCATCCTGTTGTATATCCTGCATGAGCATAGTTATGACCGGTGGCATAAGAATGCGGATCGGATCTTTACGGTCCTGACACGGGAGTCCTTTGGGGAAAGGAGCTTCTATACATCGAGGTTGAGTTATGCGACGGGACCGGCTGAAAAGAAGTCGGACCCGGCTGTTGAGTCAATGGTGAGGACCCTCGATGTTCCGGGCGATGTCGAGTTCAGAAGCACCCTATCGCGAGACGTACATTTCAGGGAAAACGGGAATTTGTTGTATGCGGATAGCAATTTTTTCGAGTTTTTCAGCTTCCGGCTGCTGCGTGGCCGGGCGGACGTAGTGTTGAAAAGGCCGTCCTCCGTCGTTATCACTGAAAAGGCGGCAAAAAAATACTTCGGCCATGCCGATCCTGTCGGGCAGACGTTGATGATGAATGACAGCATTCCGCTTGAGGTAACGGGGGTTGTCGCTGATCCGCCCTCCAACTCTACGATCCGGTATGAATTGGTCGCATCGGGGTCGACGATGTCCAATATGGAGGAGTTCCGGGATTATCTGGAAGGGTCTCCGGGGCATCCCGGAGAATTCTGTACGTATGTCCTGCTTCGGCGGCGTGCGGATACGGCCGAAGTGGCGCGCAGTCTGCGGCGCCTGTCACTGCTCGCCGATGGGGAAAAGGGCGCAGACGAGGACAACCCCAGGGTATATAAACGCAGTCACGACTTCTGGCTGTCGCCGTTGGCCAACAGCCATCTCGGTAGCAACCTGAGGGCCAGAGACAAATACCTGGACACTTTTACGCTGGTGGCCGGATTGGTCCTCCTTCTGGCGCTGGTGAACTATATGAGCCTGGCGACCGCCCGGTCTGCCGTCCGGGCCAGGGAGGTGGGCGTCCGAAAAGTGATCGGTGCGGGAAGAGCGAGGATCGCCGCACAGTTCTATATCGAATCGGCGTTATATGCCGTTGCGTCGTTCATGGCCGGAGGTTTGATCTTCCTGTGGTTCCGGCCTTATTTCTGCCGCCTGATGCAATTGCCGATCGATGCCGGTTTCCTGGTCAGCCCGCGTGCACTGGCTGCGTTTGGCGGCTTGCTGCTATTCGTGATCCTTGTTGCCGGTAGCTATCCGGCGCTGGTGCTTTCTTCGTTCCGGCCGGTAGTTGTGCTGTATGGCAAGCTGAGCCGGGAGCGAGGGAGGGAGCGGGTCCGGAAGGGCTTTATTGTCGGCCAGTTCGCGTTGTCGGCGGCGCTGGTGATCTGCAGTGTGGTGATCGGTAAGCAAATTTATTTTATGCGGCATACGGATACCGGTGTCGACCGCGAGAATGTCGTCATGATCCCATTCAAGATGACGGAGCGTTATTCTGCGTACAAACAGGAGGTGGCGGCGTTGCCGGGTATTCAAATGGCGGCGACATCGTACGATCAATTGTATGAATCTGCATTGATCGAATTGATGCATTCGCCGGGCGAGACCAAACCCGTGGAGCTGAACTACCTGATCGTTGACAGCTCGTTCATCCCGCTAATGGGGTTACAATGGAAGGAGAAGCCTTTGGCCGGAAGCCCCTGGTATGACAGCAGCCATCTGGTCCTGAACGAAACGGCCGTCAGCGCATTTCATTTGGACGGCCGCGCCACGGGAAGGGAACTGGAGATCGGGGACCGGATGGTGACGGTGTCGGGCGTACTCAAGGACTTCAATTTCTTTTCGCTTCACCGCCGCATCGCTCCATTCAGTTTCACCATTTCGTCCGACGTCGATAAAGATCGAAAAGTAGGCCCCTTTGGCAATTTATATCTCAAGATCGCACCGCATGTCAATGTACCGACGGTTATCGATGCGATCCACAGGATCTACACCCGCTTCGACCGCCAAAATCCCTTCGAATTTCAATTCCTGGACGAGGCCTATGACCAAAACTATAAAGTGGAAGATCAGCTCGCGGGGCTTTTCGATCTGTTCTCAGCGGTTACGATCATTATTGCCTGTCTGGGGCTTTTTGCGCTGGCGACTTTTGCCGCCGAACAGCGGTTGAAAGAGATCGGGATCCGAAAGGTGCTGGGGGCTTCAGTTGCATCGATCAGTGCGTTACTGTCGCGGGACTTTCTGCGGCCGATCCTACTGTCGGTCCTTATCGCTTCACCGCTGGCGTGGTGGTCCATGAATCGGTGGCTGCAGAACTTTGCTTACCGGACTTCGGTCAGCTGGTGGATCTTTCCGGCAGCGGGCGGCGTGCTGATGGGGATCGCGCTGGCGACGGTGCTGTTCCGGACGGTAAGGGCAGCACGGGTTAACCCGACTGTCAACCTGCGCACCGAGTAAGATTAAAGCGTACATTACAGATTATGTTAACCCACTACCTTCGGATGGCTTTCCGCATGTTCCGCCGGAACAGGCTGTACAGCCTGATCAATATCGGTTGTCTTTCGATCGGCATCGCCGCGGCGCTGACTATCCTGATGTATGTTTTCCATGAGCACAGCTATGACCGCTGGCAGGTGAACGGGAACCGAATTTTTGAGGTGTCTGCCGACTATACCTTTGGCAGCTCGACTTATTCCTCAAATCGCATGAGCCATATGACCGGGCCGCTGGTTCAACAGGCGGATCCCCGGGTCCGGGCTTTTGTTCGCGCCTACCAGCTCTACGAACAGCCCATCCTCCAAAGGGCGGAAATGCCCGAAATGGCCCTGAAGGTCAAAGAGCCATTTCTTTTTTGCGACAGCAATTTCTTCCAGGTCTTCAGCTATCGGCTGCTGCGTGGTGATGCGGCGCGGGTCCTGTCGCGGCCTGGCACAATCGTGCTGTCGGCGCGGGCGGCCCGGCAATACTTCGGGAAGGACGATCCGATCGGAAAGGGCTTGCTTTATAAAGACAGTGTGCGATTGGAGGTAACGGGTATTGCCGCCGATCCGCCATCTAATACCTCCATCAGGTTCGACGCAGTAGCGTCTTTTTCAACGCTGCGGGCGATGAATGACCCCAATCTGCTCTACGGCGAAACGGTGCAGGGCGGGAATTTCATCACCTGGTTCCTGTTGAAGGAACCCGCAGACTCAGCCAAAGTAGCCGGGACGATCAACCGGCTCGCTGCGGCGCCATCCCCGACAAAATGGGACAGTAAGGACAACTATAAACTTACCCGGTTGACGGATACGCATCTGCAGGGAATGTTTTTCGATACCGCCAATATCAAATACCTGCAGATCTTCCCGCTGGTGGCGGGGTTGATCCTGCTGCTTGCGCTGGTCAATTATATGAGCCTGGCCACGGCGCGCGCGGCGGTGAGGGCCAGGGAAGTGGGGGTACGGAAAGTCATGGGTGCGGGAAGGGCTTCGCTGGCGGGGCAGTTCTATATCGAATCGACGGTGTATGCCGTCCTCGCCTTTATCTGCGGGCTGGGGTTATTCCTTCTGTTCAGGCCGTGGTTCCTCCAATTGCTTGAATTGCGGATCGACGGGAGTTTTGTTTTTTCGCCATTTTTACTCGTGTGCTATGCCGCACTGCTGATCGTTGTGATCTTTTTCAGCGGCGGCTATCCTTCCCTGGTACTCTCGGCGTTCAAACCGGTTGCGGTCCTGTATGGAAAACTGAGTCGGAGTCGCAGCGGGGAAAGGGTGCGGAAGGGTTTCCTGATCTTTCAATTCAGTATTTCGATGGGGCTGATTATTTCCACCCTGATCATCCAAAAGGAAATGTATTTTATCCGGCATGCGGATACGGGAATAAACCGGGAAAATGTAGTTATGATCCCTTTCGACAGTCATCTGGCGCACTATCAGGCATTCCGGCAGGAAGTCGAAAAAATACCCGGAGTTCTTGCGGTGGCGATTTCCGATTTTTCGCTGTATGGTGGCTATGTGACCTACATGGTCACTCCAAAGGGGACGGCCAAGCCATTTGCGCTTCCGGTGATGCATGTAGACAAGAATTTCGCCAGCCTGCTGCAAATGCGGTGGATCCGCGAGCCGGCCCTAAACGACTTTTATGACGGCAAGCATGTGCTGTTGAATGAGTCGGCGGTTGCGAGCCTCGGGCTGGAGGGCAACCCGGTGGGGCAGGCGGTAAAGATGTACAACCAATTCACCGTGGCAGGCGTGCTGCATGATTTCAATTACGAGGCGTTGCGTGGGAAGATCGGACCCTACTGTCTTATTGCCGACAGGGATTCCGATTCTGCCTTTGGAAGTACTGCAAAAGGCTGTATGATGGCCCGTGTAAAGGCCCATGTCAATCTGCCGGGAATAATCGCCGCGTTGGGAAAGGCCTACTCAACGTTTGACCGCAAGCACCCTTTCGATTATCAATTTCTCGATGAGGTATTTGATAGCCAATACAAGGCGGAGGACCGGCTGGCCGGCCTCATGGGCATTTTCACCGTTATCACGATCGTCATCGCCTGTCTGGGTTTATTTGCGCTGGCGACGTTTGCTGCTCAGCAACGGTTGAAGGAGATCGGGATCCGCAAAGTGCTGGGGGCTTCGGTGGCCTCCATCGGGGCGCTGCTGTCCCGCGATTTCCTACGGCCGGTGGCGTTATCTGTCCTGATCGCGTCACCGCTGGCGGGGTGGGTCATGCATCGCTGGCTTGAGAATTTTGCCTATCGAACATCCATCCCCTGGTGGGTATTCCCGCTGGCAGGGGGCGGACTGCTGCTGATCGCGCAGGGAACGGTGCTGTTCCGGACGATAAGGGCTGCGCAGGCCAACCCGACGGTCAACCTGCGCAGCGAATAAAATCGGGGACTTTATTTGATCGACGTAATAGCGGTCGAGCCGCGGTCTGTTTGGGTCTTGATAATTCCGACGCCGGGTGCGTACCATTCAGTGACGTCGATATTGATGTTTGGGGCAGGGAAGGGGCCGGATTTGTAATTGACTTTACTTTTATACGTGATCTTGATACAGTCCCAGGTACCGGCGGAAGTCGTCACTGATTCCTGGCCGACCACTTGCCGGTTGTAGATCCACATGGTAAGCGTTCCACCCCCGCTGGAAAAGGGGTTTGGGGGTGGCGGCGGGCCGGGGGGGCCGCCCGGGCCGCCGGGTCCGTTATTGTTGTTCGTCAAGACAATGTACCCGCTTTTCAGCGTATCGCCGGCCTTCATTCCCGGCGGATATTCCAGGATGCCGCCGCTGCCGCTCACTTGTGCGCTGCTCATCTTACCAGCCGGGCCATCCGGCAGCATAAATTTCATATCCATCTGGATCAGCCCGCCGGTGCATTTGACCGTACTGGTCGATGTATTCGTCGGTCTTTCTTTTTTATCGAACATTTGGCTGCTAAGTGTGCCGGTGGTGGTGCCGCCGCTGTTGCCGACATTGGAAACGGTATAGACATTTCTGCCATTGGGTTCGCCTTTCTTATTGTAGGAGGTCACTTCGATCGTCTTGCCCTGCTGAAGAAAAAGATATTTAGAGCAGTCCTGGGACCAAGCGCTGCTGCCCGGCCAAAGGAACAGAAGCAGAAAGGGGAAAGGGGTGAACTTTTTCATATTAAAAATTGTTTGAATCAGAAAGGTAGGTTAATTTTTAACTCCGGCCCATACCATTAAATGGGTATAATTTTTCCCAGCCCCGGACGGAATATTCATTAGGAATCCTTTATCATTTTCCGGCACTGTTATTGAAAACATTGAACCGTAGGGATCTTTTCCGACGGATTGTTCACTTAAAATTAATATGTATGAGTGCCCAGAAAGTTATCATAGGCGCCTTGTCAGGTCTTGTTGCGGGGGTTGCTATCGGTATTCTCGTTGCTCCGGCTGAAGGCAGCGAGACGCGTCAGCGGATCGCGGATACCGCCGACTCACTGAAGCGGAAATTGAGAAAGCTAAGAGGGGTTACGACCGACGAGCTGGATGAGTTGTCTGACATTTTTCAGCGGGAGACGGATGGGTTGCGGGAGGATGTCCGGACCCGGGTACTGAACCTCATCAGGGCCGCCAAAGAGAAAGGTAATCACATCAAGGAGGAAGCGTTGTCCTAGGTGACGATGCTTTCGGTAAGGAGGGGAGCCCAATGGGCTCCTTTTTTATTATATTGCGGCCTCACGAAACCCAAATTTATCTATGCCTGTCGACCTTCGTTCGGATACCGTTACCCGGCCCACACCCGCGATGCTGGACGCGATGATGCATGCGGAAGTAGGAGATGATGTTTTCGGGGAGGACCCGTCGATCAATCAGCTCGAGAAGATGGCTGCCGACTTGTTCGGGATGGAGGCGGCGCTATATTCGCCCAGCGGAACAATGTCCAACCAGATCGGGATCAAATGCCATACGCAACCGGGGGATGAGGTGATCTGTGAACGGAGCTCGCATGTATATATCTATGAGGGCGGCGGGATCGCGTTCAATTCGGGTTCGCAGGTCAGGGCGCTGGACGGGAACCTTGGACGGATCACGGCCAGGCAGATCGGTCAGGTCATTAATCCCGATGATGTTCACCGGGCGCGGACCTCCCTGGTCTCGCTGGAGAATACGGCCAACAGGGGCGGTGGGGGCTGCTATGACTGGGATGAGATCCTGCGTATCCGGGAACTTTGCTCGGAGCGGAGTCTCAGGCTGCATCTGGACGGGGCCCGGCTTTTCAATGCCCTGGTGGCGAAGGGGCAATCGGCGCGGTCCTATGGTGAAGTGTTTGACAGTATTTCGGTTTGTTTGAATAAAGGGCTGGGTTGCCCGATCGGGAGTATCCTCATGGGGCCCGCCTCTTTTATCCGGCAGGGCCGGCGGGTGCGTAAGGTCTTCGGCGGCGGGATGCGGCAGGCCGGGTTCATGGCGGCGGCGGGGATCTATGCGTTGCAGCATCACATCGAACGTCTGGAGATCGATCATAGGCATGCCCGAATGATTGCAGCTGCGCTGGAGAAGAAAGGGTTTGTGGAGAGTATCATGCCGGTCGAGACCAACATCGTTATCGTCAATGTCGATCCGGCGTTGCCCGCGAAGACGCTTGCGCAGCGCCTGCGGGACCTGGACATCCTGACGATCGCGATCTCGCCGACACAGGTGCGGTTCGTCACTCACCTCGATATCAGTCCGGCGATGGTCGGGCAGGCGGTGGCGGCGATCGAACAATTGTAAGGGATGATTGTAACTACATTAAATCAACTAAAATAATCGCTATGTTTCCCAAACTAACTCCCAAAGATACAACCGCCTGGCAGCAGTTACAGCAGCACTACGACAAGGAGATAAAGGGAACGCATATGCGCTCGATCTTCAAGGCTGACCCCGGGCGGTTCTCGCGGTATTCTCTCAGGCTCGACGATATCCTGTTCGACTTTTCGAAGAATATTGTTACCGACAAGACCCTTGAACTGTTGCGTCAGCTGGCGACGGAATGTAAAGTGAAAGAAGCGACCGAAGCCATGTTCACCGGCGAGAAGATCAACCAGACGGAGGATCGTTCGGTCCTGCATACCGCGCTGCGCAACCTTTCCGGCGGTCCGGTTTACAGCGATGGCAAAGACGTAATGCCGGAGGTGCGGCGGGTGCTGGCTCAGATGAAGGACTTCAGCGCCCGGGTCCACGGCGGCGCCTGGAAGGGTTATTCCGGCAAGAAGATCAAATACATTGTCAATATCGGCATCGGTGGCAGCGATCTCGGTCCCGTCATGGTCACCGAGGCGCTCCGGCCGTATTGGGTACCGGGGATCGAAGCGCATTTTATTTCCAATGTCGACGGCACGCAGATTGTGGAGACCCTCAAACAGGTTACGCCGGAAGAAACGCTGTTCCTTATCGCTTCCAAGACCTTTACGACGCAGGAGACGATGACCAATGCGCATACGGCACGCGACTGGTTCCTGAACGCCGCGAAGGACGAGAAGCAGGTGGCCAAACATTTCGTCGCGTTGTCGACAAATGAAAAGGAAGTCGTCAAGTTCGGGATCGATACCGCCAATATGTTCGAGTTCTGGGACTGGGTAGGCGGCCGTTATTCGCTGTGGAGCGCGATCGGGCTGTCCATCGTCCTGACCGTAGGGTATGAGAACTTCGAAACCTTGCTAAAGGGAGCGCACCAGACGGACCTGCATTTCCGGAACACGCCGTTGGCTCAAAACATTCCCGTCACCATGGCCCTGATCGGGTTGTGGTACACCAATTTCTTCGGGACGCAAACGGAGGCGATCCTGCCTTATGACCAGTACATGCACCGTTTCCCCGCGTATTTCCAGCAAGGGAATATGGAAAGCAATGGCAAGAGCGTGGACCGGAATGGTCACCCGGTGGGCTGGTCCACCGGCCCGGTTGTCTGGGGTGAGCCGGGAACCAACGGCCAACATGCGTTCTATCAGCTGATCCACCAGGGAACGGTCCTGATCCCTTGTGATTTTATCGCTCCGGCGATCAGCCATAACCCGATCGGCGATCACCATGTCAAGCTGCTGTCCAACTTCTTTGCGCAGACGCAGGCGCTGATGAACGGGAAGACAAAAGAGGAGCTGGAGGCGGAGAAGGTGCCCCCGGCGCTTATCCCTTATAAAGGCTTCAGCGGGAACAGGCCTACTAATTCGTTCCTGATCAAAGAGATAACCCCGTTTAGCCTCGGCGAGCTCATCGCCCTTTACGAACACAAGATCTTCGTCCAGGGGGTCATCTGGAATATTTTCACCTTCGATCAATGGGGAGTGGAGCTGGGGAAGCAGCTGGCGGGGAAGATCCTGCCGGAGCTGCAGAATAACGACGAGATCGGAACCCATGACTCCTCCACGAACGGGCTGATCAATGCGTTTAAGAAAATGCGATAAGCAGTTACGGAAGGATTCGAACCCTCGTAAAAGGTCTTGCGGACCTCCGCCTCTCCGCTCGGCCACGTAACTTATGTAACCCGGAGCAAGATAGGAACATGTAGTTAGTCTACCAAATTTGTAGACTAATAATTCGCAACTTTTAAGCTTTTGTTATAAAATAAAAATTGAATGGGTTCGTTTTCCGTTAACTTTGCCTCCACATTTAAAAATTTCCGGCAAGGCCTACCATGGAGCACAACGATCGTTCTCTCCCTACAACACCTCAGCGTTCTTCCTACAAAGCCCTCAGGGCTGTTTCCGTAGCCGCAGCCTGCGGTCTCGTCATCGTCAGCGCTTGCAATAACGGCAGTTCCCAGGCAAGCAAATCCGGCGATACCGGCGCGAAAGCCGGCGCCGCCAAAACCGCCACGGCAAAAAAAGACACGGTTACTCCGGTTCAGGTGGCTGCCGGGCCACTGGACACGGCGCTCTATAATAAATTATTGGTCCATCTCGCAAATGGCGATTCCTCCCACCGTTGGCCGGTCCACACGGCGTATCCGAACCCGGGTGCGGTCCTGCCGTTCAACCGGATCGTTGCTTATTACGGCAATCTCTATTCCAAGCATATGGGCGTGCTCGGGGAATATCCGCCGAACGAGATGCTTCAGAAGTTGCAGGGCGAATGCAGGAAGTGGCAGGCGGCCGATCCGACGATCCCTGTGCTGCCTTGTCTCCACTATATTGCCGTCACGGCACAGGGAGCTCCCGGCAAGGATGGGAAGTACAGGGCGCGGATGCCCTTTAAGCAGATTGACTCGGTCTTGCATATGGCTGCCCGGATCAATGCCATCGTTTTCCTGGATGTCCAGATCGGCTTCAGCAATGTACAAACGGAAGTTCCGCTGCTGGAGAAGTACCTGAAGATGTCCAATGTCCATCTCGGGATAGACCCGGAGTTCGCCATGTCTAAGTCCGGGAAGAAGCCGGGGAAGGCAATCGGCTCATTGGATGCCGCGGATGCCAATTGGTGCATCGAGTATCTGACGAAACTCGCGAAGGCAAACGGTATTCCGCCCAAGATCCTGATGTTCCACCGCTTCACGAAAGACATGCTCACCAATGCAAGGCAGATCCATCCAACGCCCGATTGCCAGTTCATTCTGGATATGGATGGCTGGGGACCCGTCAGTCTGAAGACGGACAGCTATAAGAGTTATGTTGCCGGATTTCCGATAGAATTCGCCGGATTCAAACTTTTCTATAAGAACGATGTCGGAAAGCCCCCACGCGGAGTTCACTTGCCTTCCACCAGCCTGATGACACCCGCGCAAGTCCTGGCACAGAAGCCCAGCCCCATTTACATTCAATATCAGTAGGCGGTGGTCAGGGCATGTTCGTGCCCGATCAGTAGGCGGTGGTCAGGGCATGTTCGTGCCCGCTCCGCTCCCGCGGTTACGTTCGAAATACCCATCCATCGAAAGCGGGCCGCTGCCTTCTACCAGGAAAAAGAGGGACATGATGAGGGCTGCGAGGGCAAGGAGCCAATCGTTTCCTCCCTGGAACCCGGCCCTGTGGGAATTAATTTCGATGATCGCGCCGATCAGTATCGGCAGTTGCAGCAGGCACATCAACCGGGTCCACAAGCCGACCAGGATCATAAAACCGCCCAGGATGTTTGCCCAACATATGGTTATGGGTAGCCAATCGGTACCGTTTTGTGCCAGGTGTTGATTGTCATAGATCAGTTGCTCCAAGAGCGACTAATCGTGCAGGAAATTGACGCCTTTGCCAAGCAGGATCAACCCAAGGCCGACCCGCAGGATCACGAGCCATCGGGGATGATGAGCGGCACTCCATTGTCTGACGTGTTGTAACGTGCTCATAGTGGGGAGTTTATATTATAGCCGCAATTGCTGTGCCGTCTCCGGATTATCGCGGGCCAAGCCAGCTTTGCCTGAACTTCGTTATTGCGGAAGTAACCGGGAGACCGGCCGTTTCAAAACTTTCCACAAGAAAGCCGGGGTTTTCCCGCGGGGTGATCCGGGTGCTGCGGTCCTCATTGCGATGGAGATACCGGATGTTCACCGGATTGCCCGGATGGAGCCGGTCCAGTGCGGCTGCCAGATCGGAAAGCGTTCTAACATCCTGATTGTCAATCGATATTATTTTATCGTCCACATCCAGCCCCGCGTCATAGAGCGGGGTCCCGCGGAGGGTATTCTGCATGATCAGCAACCCTTCGCGTTCCGACATCCGGGGAGTGCCGATCCAGGCCTTGCCGGGGTCCGTCTTGCGGATGCGGAAGCCAGCCGGGGCGAGAAGCGGCTCATAATCGATCGGTTCGTGGCCGTAGATGTAGTTGGTAAAAAATTCCTGCGCGAATTTCTTGTCCCCCGTCACTGCGGCAAGCACCTCCTGCAGGCCCGCAACGTTGTAGGGCACTTCCGGTTTCCCGAATTTCTTCCAGGCGGCCTGTACCAGGTCGTCGAGTGTCTTGCTATATTTTTCGCGGAGCTCCAGCTCGAGCGCCAGAGCGATGGCTGCGCCATAGGGATAATAGGAAGTAAAGATATTCTGGAAGTTGGTCAAATCCACGGACACGCCTGCGTCGGTGAATACCGCCATTTCGCTCGCCTCGACGGGTGAATAGAGCCGGGCGCCGGGCGTATTCGTTTTGGTGTCGATCAGCTGCGCACAGGTTCGTTTGACAAAGTCGGTATCTTTTCCAATACCCGCTCTGACCGGCAGGAGGTTGCCATAGTACTGGGTAAAACCTTCGGCAAACCAGAGCTCGTAGCTCATATCGCTCTTTTCAAAGTTAAATGGCTCCAGGGTGCGCGGGCGGATGCGCTTTACATTCCAGCAGTGGAAGAATTCGTGGGCAAAGACCCCCAGCATCCGGTCTTCGCCGCGAAAGGCGGAACCGATAGTGATCATGGTGGAATTGCGGTGTTCCATACCGTCACCGTGGACGTAAGGGTTGATGCTCGCGAGGAAGGTATAGGTGCCGTAGTCGTAGGCCGGGACTTCCCCATAGACGGCCTGTTCCTGTCGAACGATCCGTTGCACTTTATCACTGAATTCGCTGAAGTCGGCGCTGTCAGCTGCTCCGTCGAGCGCGATCCGGAAACTGTAGCTTTTTCCGTCCGGGTTCGTTACCACCCAGCTGCGGTAGCTGAGATTGCCGATCACGACGGGGCAATCCATGAAATATTGCAGCCCCCGTGCCATGAACGTATACGGATCGCTGGTAGGCTGGAGCTGAGTGGCGATGGTCCAATGCTCTTGCTGGGGGAGGTTGAAATGAATGGTGATCGGGATATTGTCGACGCCCTTCAACCATAGGAAGGCAGCGGGCATATTCAGGTGGATGCCGTCGGGGTCGATGCCGGCATAGGTGCCGTCCGCATAGTTGCCATAGAGGGTATACTTCAGCCGGATATAGGCGCCGGGGTGGGAGATCTCATAAACATCACCATCTATCCGGTTGACCGTGAGAGGCTTGCCCGCCTGATCGGAAGCGGATACGTCATAGATGTTCTTGCCGAACTCATGCGTCGCGTAACGGCCCGGGGAGGACCTGCTCACTCGGAATACAGCTGTACGGGTCGGGATATCGCTTACGATGAGCTCAATCTGCGCTTCGTGGTGGGCGAGGTTGGGAAAGGAAACGATGTAGCTGACTCGTTGGGCGAATGATGTTTCCAGTCCGGTCAACAGGAGGATCAGCAGCAGGCGCGGGAATAAAGGCATAGATTTTTTGGATAAATAAGTATACTCTATATTTCGTTCGCAAATTTATTCCTAACTCTTTAATCGGTTAACCATTTGTGAGAAAAACTTTAGCGTGTTATTTGTGTAGCAGGAAGCGAACGATCCAGTAAGCCACGAGGCAGAGGAAGATCACCAGGCCAACGGTCAGATAGGTCCAGGGGTCGTCTTTCAGCCGACGCTTTAGCCGGCGCTGTTTCTTTTTCGCCATGGCCTTTTGCAGGTTGATATTCAGCTCATCGACATAAGCCTGGAGATCCTTGCGGCTCTCCAGTTGCTGGAGGCCTTCGACGGCATCGTTCAGGAACGCGTTATCGGCCATGGACCGCTCGACATCGTGCAGCGGCTCCCCGGAAAGCTTGCCGCTGAGGTAGTCCATCAACTGTTGATTGTCGATGTCCTTGTTGCTATTGGATAATATGTTGAGCAGATCCTTGTTCATGTCAACTTGCTTTTTCCCGGGACTTTTTTTCCATGCTCAGCCTAAGGTTCCGTTTTCCATTCTGGATATAGCTTTTTACCTGCATGAGGGTATAACCCGTAGATAACGCTATTTCCTGATATGATCTTTTCTCGAGGTAGAACAAAATTACGCAGAGTTTTTGCTCTTTTCCCAATTCCTCCAGGGATTGCCCCATCCATTCCAGCCATTGCTCCTTCTCGCGGTGGCTGCTTTTTCCCGGGTCTTCGTCCCAGGCGGCAAGCATGGTTTCGGACAGCTCGGCATGGCCATGACGATCCCGCAGCTTCATCAGGCAATGGTTGCGGGCGATCGTGTAAATCCAGGACTTGAAATATTCGACCCGGTATTTAGCGAGCTCCGTGATGACCTTGACGAAGATATGCTGCACACAGTCCCTTGCTTCCTCTTCATTCTTCAGGTACTTCATGCACACTCCCAGCAGCAGAAGGGTGTACCGGGGGAGAAGAATGCCCAGCCAGTCGTTGTCCCCGCTGGTATAGTAATGGTCCAGCAGTTCCTGGTCGGTCATATGGTGAAAAGGCCCTTTGTTCACGTTCAGGATGTCTATATGAGATGCATAATCTGCAAAATTTCACAATTTCACAACACGGATAAGCTCTTCATCCTTCAAACGGGGCAGCAGGGCATAAAATTTTGCAAAAGCGGAATTCCTGATTAATTTTCGGCCATGATCAGAGCAATTTGTTGCGTCCCCGTCAGCCCTTTAAGGTCGGAACCTTCGCACCGGACGGAAATGGTTAGCCAGTTATTATTTGGAGAATGTTGCGAGATCCTGGATCAGGCCGGCCGGGACTGGTTGCGCATCCGGGTCAAATTTGACGGGTATGAAGGCTGGTGCCAGCCAGCGCACCTGGTGGAAGTGAACGAAGCGGAGTATGAATCGGCGGAACAGGCGCTAACGCCGGACTGGGTAACCAAGCTCGAATACAATGGTCATCCCATGATGGTCCCGATGGGCAGTCAACTGACGGCCATGAAGAACGGGAAGGCGAAATGGCGGAAGAACCAGGTTTATTACAAGGGGAAGATCTGGGATGCAGCTGAGGCGGGGACCGATCCCAAAGCGATCCGGCAGCTCACGTACAAATATCTCAATACGCCCTATCTCTGGGGCGGAAAGAGCGTCTTCGGGATCGACTGCAGCGGGTTTACCCAAAGCGTTTTCAAATTCATGGGTAAACCCCTGCTGCGGGACGCCTATCTGCAGGCGGGTCAGGGTGAGTCGATAGGATTTCTGGAGGAAACGCAGACCGGCGATCTGGCCTTCTTCGATAATGAGGAAGGGCGGATCACGCATGTCGGCATCCTGCTCAACGCCAATGAGATCATCCATGCGTCCGGGAAGGTGCGGATCGATAAGATCGACAATATGGGGATCGTCCAGTCGGAGACTTCGGAGCGAACACACCATCTGCGGCTGATCAAGCGCCTACTGATTTAATTTTTGCGGAAGGTGTCGTCATAGAGGCGGATAGCTTCTTCAATAACCTTAATGGCGGTTGTCTTGTCGCCGAATTCTTCGACGACCACTGTCTTGTTCTCCAGTTTCTTGTACTCTTGGAAGAAATGGCGGAGCTCTTCAAAAAAATGTTTCGGCAGCTCTTCGATATTGTTATAATGATTGACACTGGGGTCATGTGCCGCCACCGCGATGATCTTGTCGTCAGCGTCGCCACTGTCCACCATTTGCATTACGCCCATGACCTTTGCCTCCATCAGGGTCAGACCCTGAACCGGCAGGGAGGTAATAACGAGGATATCCAGCGGGTCTTTGTCGTCGCCATAGGTCTGGGGGATAAAACCATAGTTGACCGGATAGTAGAAGGAAGAATAAATGACCCGGTCCAGTTTGAGCAGCCCGGAATCCTTGTCGATCTCGTATTTACAGCGCGAGCCCTGCGGGATCTCAATGATCGCATTGACCACCCGGGGGGCGTTCTTGCCTACCGGAACCCCATGCCAGGGGTGGGAGACTGTCATCATAACGGGAGCTTTAAGAAGTGAGCCCACAAACCTACAGGAAAAATGTCTAAACGCAAATTATCTCGCCAGGGCCGTACCGCCCATGGTTGCAAGCAGTCCGAGGACGATGCTACCGGTGACATACAACAGGAAATAAGCATAATTGCCCTGCCGCACGAGGCCGACGGCTTCGTAGGAAAAGGTGGAAAAGGTGGTGTATCCGCCGCAAATCCCCGTAATCAGGAACAGCCGCCACTCCGTGTTGAGCCAGGTATAGCGGATTGCGATCCCGTATAGCAATCCGATGACGAAACAGCCGGTCACATTGACCACAAAAGTGCCGGTAGGAAAAGCGGTAGTCAACTGCCGGTTGATCCATAGTCCCAGGAGATAACGGCATACGCTGCCGATACCGCCGCCCAGGAATATGTAGAAGAGGAGCTTCACCTATCGTTTATGGTTGAGGAACTCTTTGAGGTCCACCAGCCAGTCACCCTTAATACGGACGACCCGGATGGTGGTGGTATCACCCTTATAGCTGTTTGCATAGGTGTAAGAGGTCACCGAATCATTGACACTTTGGATATTAATGGGCAGGATATCCGCATCCTGATACTTCTTCCGCTCCTCATGGGGCATGCCGTCATAATCTTTCTTCCACTTGTCGATCAGGAAATAATTCGTGGAGTCCGCGTAAAGATAGAATTTGGCTTTGTCGTAGTCGCCGTCCAGTGCGGCCCGGATGAATTGGCGGCCGGCATCCTGGGCGTCTTCCGCTTTTGGATAAGAATGGATATTATTACAGGAGGCCAGCAAAATTACTGCTGGAAGGATTTTTCGGATCATGGATGTAAAGGTAGGGAATTTGGGTCTTGTTTATCCCGCTCGTAAGCTTTGATGATAGCCTTGACGAGCCGGTGACGGACCACGTCTTCCTCATCCAGCTCGATATGGGAGATCCCGTCGATGTTCTGCAGAATGTAGAGCGCTTTGGCAAGGCCGCTCTTCTGGTTCTTGGGCAGGTCGATTTGCGTCAGGTCACCGGTTATAATTGCTTTGGCGTTGGCGCCGATCCGGGTAAGGAACATTTTGAGCTGAAGGTCGGTTGCGTTCTGCGCTTCGTCGAGGATGATAAAGGCATTATCGAGCGTACGTCCGCGCATGTAGGCCAGCGGCGCGATCTCGATCGTGCGGGTGCTCATATAATAACCGAGTTTGTCGGCGGGGATCATATCGTCCAGCGCATCGTACAGCGGGCGCAGATAGGGGTCGATCTTTTCCTTCAGATCGCCGGGCAGGAACCCGAGACTTTCGCCGGCTTCGACGGCCGGGCGGGTCAGAATGATCTTCTTGACCATCTTGTTCTTGAGGGCTCTGACGGCCAGCGCTACGGCCGTATAGGTTTTACCGGTACCGGCGGGGCCGACGGCGAAGACAATATCGTTCTTCTCGGTTGCGGCCACCATCCTCTTCTGGTTGACCGTCCGGGCCCGGACCGTTTTGCCGTTAGGGCCGAAGACAAGGATGTCGTTGGGGTGCCGGTCGACGAAATTATCGACTGTTTCGGCATCGTCGCCGCCCAGTATCTGTTCAAAATAGTTCTCGCTGACGTGGCCGTTCCTTTCCAGGTATTGTACCAGCAGATCGATCTTCTCCTTGGCGGTCTCCACTTGTTCGGGTGAGCCGCTTAGCTTGATCTGGGTCCCACGGGAGAGAATTTTTAATAAGGGGAATTTTTTCTTCAGGATATCTAGCTTTCCGTTGTTTACGCCAAAGAATTCAATGGGGTTCACGGTTTCCAGGTTGATGATAGTCTCAGTCAAATCAGTGCTTTTTAGCGTTCGAATACATTTATTTTCTGTACCAGACTTCGTCCGGTAATGGGTAGTGCGGGGGCCGTACGGCTTTTTTCAAATATAACCCGGGCGGACATTAATTTCGGATTATTCTTATTAACAGCATGTGAATAGTATCTTTACTTGCTGTATCTACCGAATCCACCAAAAGAATAACAAGGTATTTTACGATTTTGTTCGTAAGTGCACTCCCAAAGATCTTATCGAGGTTGATCTACCCCATACTGTCTATATGGGTAACGAAATAACCATCGAAAGAATTGCCTGATGAAGTCATTTTGCAGAATAGTCCTGGTCGGGTTGGGGCTGTTCGGGATAGCGACCGAAGCCAATGCGCAGTCCGAAGCGATCTTCCGGCTTCGGGCCTCCCTTGTCCGGCTGGTTCGCCAGCCCGATTTTACGCATGATCCGGCCTATGTGGATACACTGGACAGGCTGGCTTATGTCTTCTACGGGATCAGCTCGGATAGCGCCTTTTTCTACGGCCGGTCCGCGCTGGAGCTCAGCAAACGGAACAGCTATGTTAAAGGGGAGACGGAAAGCTGGCGGATCCTGGGTAATACCTATGAGATGATCGGGAATTACAGCCAGATGCTCTCCTGCTATCATCAATCGCTTGATATTGCCGAAAAGGCCGGTTATAAGCGCCAGGTTGCCAAAGCCACGTCCAATATCGCATTATTTGATGAGCAGCAGGGAGAGTATGACAAGGCTCAGGCGCTGATGGAAAGGGTGAAGAATATTTGCCTGACCGAGGGGGATAGCGTCCTGGTGCTGACCGTCTATATCCATCTGTCGGGGATTGCGGTCCGCCGCCAGCAGTACGGATTGGCGCTGCAATATGCCCGGCGGGCGCTCCAGGCTGCTACCGCAACCCACGAAGAGTTTCAGGTGGCTACCTGCCGGAATGAAGTGGGCCGGATACTAGCGGCTATGGGCGATGCTCGTGAAGCGATCGGGTTGTATGAACAGTCCATGCAGTATTATGAGCGGGTCAGGGATCAGCTCGGCATGGCTTCCACGTCAGGGTTGCTGGCGCAGGCCTGGCTGCAGCTGCGGGATTATCCGGTGGCGCTTCGCTTTGCGCAGGCATCGCTGAGTGGCGCTCAGCTGCTGCATCGAAACCTCGAGATCCGCGAGTCGTCCCGGGCACTGGCGGATATCTACGGTGCAACGGGCGACGACCGGCGCGCACTGCAGTATTTCAAGCTCTATAAGGACGTTTCTGACAGCCTCTTCAATGACGAAACGCATAAACGCATTCTTGCGCTGGAGGCCGGCTATGACTTTGAAAAAAAGGAGTCGCTCCTTCGCCAGGAAGAAGCGTTGCGGGAAGATCGCTACAAACAGGAGCTTCGCGGAGATGCGGTAGAGATCGCGATCACGATCCTGGTGATCGTCGTCCTGTTCCTGCTTGCTTTGCTTCTCCTCAGAAGCCGGAATGTGAACCGGCGGATGAATCAGCTGCTGCGGGAGAAGAACGAGAAAATTGAGGAGCAGAAAGAGACGCTGGAGCAGCAAGCCGTGCAGCTTCTGTTGAATAACCGGCAAAAGGATAAGTTGTTCTCCATCGTGTCGCATGACCTCCGGGGGCCGTTGAATTCCCTCAAGACGCTGATGGATTGTCTGAAAGAGAAAAATCTTTCGGAAGCGGAGCTCCGGGACGTGATGAATGAATTCCGGCGGAACATCGATTATTCGTCGGAGCTGGTGAGCAATTTGCTCTTCTGGGCCAGCAGCCAGCTGGACGGGATGGTGACCCGGCCGATGCTGCTTCCGGTTCAGCCGGTGGTGCAGGATATCCTGGCGTTATACTCCTACCAGGCCTGCCTGAAGAATGTCTGGCTAAATGAAGATCTGGAGCCATCCGTGTATGCCTTTGCGGATAAGGACATGGTTCAGGTCATCCTTCGCAACCTGATCAGCAATGCGATCAAATTCTGCCGCCTGGGGGATACCGTGACGGTCATTTCCAGGCGGGTGGACCGGGCCGTCGAGATCTGTGTCGCCGATACCGGGATCGGCTTAAAAATCGAGGCGCTGGAAAAGATCCGCCGCAAGGAAAGCTTCACCAGCTATGGAACCGCAAAAGAAAAAGGGACTGGTTTGGGAATTTTGCTTTGCCATGAATTCGTGGAGGCGAATGGCGGCCGGTTTTGGATAGAAAGCGAGTGGGGGAAAGGCTGTCGCTGTTTTTTCACGCTTCCAACGGGGCCGGCTGTCTTATAAGAGCAGAGTGTCTTGTGGGGCTACGAAATTACCCAGGAAATCTTTACCCAGAAAATCTTTACCCAGGAAATCTTTAGCGCGAAAATCCGGATGATCCAAGCTCTTCTTCGATCAGGTTGTGGAAGATTGATTCGTTCTCCCAGATCCAGGCGGGCAATTGCTGCTTTACGATCTTCCAGATCCCGTCCTCACGCTGCATCCTCAGCACGATTCGGTTACCCCGGTCATCGCTTACGTCCACCGTAAACAACCCCTCTGCCAAACCATTCGATTTGCGAAAATTGAACTCTCTCAATCGGCCGTCGGCCTTGACCAACTTAGTGAACTGGATGTTCCGGATGAACTGTATCTGCATAAGGCTCCCTTTACTTAAATTATTGTACAACATGCATGCTACTTATCAGGGGGGCTTCTTAAAGAATAGTGAATTTTTTTACGCAGGGATCGGGCGGATGAATTCGGGTATCGGGCACACGAGTTATCATAAAGATAATAAAAATGCGTCGTTGGGGTATAGAAAATTTAAAATTCTTTGATGGATTTATCCACGTTCCCGCCGTCTGCAAAATATTTGCGGGCTGAGTTTATATTTGTGGTTTGATATAACCTCTTCATAATAAATGCTTCGGAAATGTCGTCGAGAATTTTAATCATTGGAGCGGGTGCAGCTGGCCTGATCGCAGCCCGCCGGCTGGCGGCTGAGGGTTTCTCCGTTATCCTGCTCGAGGCCGCGGCATTGCCGGGGGGCAGGATACATTCCTTTCCTATCCCTGGTTTCACCGGTTTGGTAGAAGCTGGGGCCGAATTCGTCCACGGAGATCTGCCGATCACGCTTCGATTGGCGCGTGAAGCGGGTGTTTCGTTGATCCCGACACATCATTTGCAACTGACGCCGGGCAGGGAGAAGGCGGCTGCGCCGTTCAACTGGGACGGCCTGATGGAAGAAATGGCAAAATTGGCGGAGGATCTGCCGATCGCGCAATTTCTAGAGGCGCATTTTCCGGGAGAACAATATGCCGGGCTCCGACGGTCTGTGCAAGGGTTTGCCGAAGGTTACGATCTGGCTGACCTGGCAACGGCCAGCACAAAGGCATTGTATAAGGAGTGGTCGAGTGAAGAGGACAGCGGTGAATACCGGCTCGATGGCGGTTATGGGGTCTTAGTGGACTATCTGGTCCGCGAGTGCCGCCGGTTGGGCGCTCATGTGCATTTTGGCTCTGCCGTCACGGATGTTCGCTGGCGTGCGGGGAACGTGGAGGCAACAACGATTGGGGGCGAGCGATTCACCGCGGAGCGGCTTATCGTCACTGCTTCGCTGGGTGTCCTGCAACATTTTACTTTTTTGCCTTCGATCCCGGATGTCATGAAGGCTGTTGCGGGGATCGGTTATGGTTCCGTGATCAAGATCCTGCTCGAATTCCAGGCCCCTTTCTGGCGTGAAGGCCGCCCGGGTGCGCAAACCTTGTTCATCCTTAGCGAGCAGCAGCCGGTGCCGGTCTGGTGGACGCAGGTGGAAGAGCGGTCAACCCTGCTGACGGGCTGGCTTACGGGGGAGAATATGCGCCGGTTCCAGGCGCTGGATCGGCAGGACCGGCTGGAGCAATGTCTCAAATCTCTTGCGGCTATTTTCTCCCACGATATCGCGTTGCTGCGTAGAGAGCTGGCCGCTTTCCGGATTATGGACTGGCGGGAGCAGCCCTTTGTACATGGCGGTTACAGTTTTGATATGGTGACGACCCCTGCCTGCCGGCAACTATTGCGGATGCCGGTGGCCGAAACGCTCTATTTCGCGGGGGAAGCCCTCTATGAAGGGAGTGCGCCGGGCACAGTGGAGGCGGCCTTCCACAGCGGCCTTGAAGTAGCCGAAAAGATAATAGCGCGGCATTAGTCGCGCCATTATTGGTATATATAGATAGATAGTAAAGACCTCACTCAGACGTACTGATCCTTCAGGGTTCTGATCTCGTCATTATTGGACCGAAGCGCTTCTGCCTGATGAACCAGCAGCTCGCGGATATAGGCCGGAAGCGCTTCCTGCTCGAGGGCGGCGTGATAGGCCTGCCGGGTGGAATTTTCCACTGCTTCACAATTCGAGAGGATCGTCATGCGGCTGTTGCCGGTGAAAATTGCTTTCAGTTCCATCCAGGCGCGGTAAATCTTGCCGCTGGAGGTGGTCCCCTGTTCGATCTCGGCGCCCAGGGCCTGCACTTCAGTCGCCAGCGCAATTTTGTTGCGATGGCTTTCAGCGATCATGGTGGCATAGAGGATCTTTAAGTCCTCATCCTCCGGCTTTGTTTCGCGGATCGCTTTCTCATAGCCGGCTATCCTGTCGTTGTTGATCTGGATCAGATCGTTCAACACTTCTATGGTCTTTTGTACGTTTTGCATAACCCCGTTTAGAAAGGGGGATGCCAAAATTATGCCAGGGCTATATTTCTTCGGCCGGCCGCGCCGTGCCGCCGGACCGCGGCTCAAAGCCGCGCAACCGGTTGCGCAGCAGCCGGTTCTCCTCTTGCAGCCCATCCACGCGCTCCAGCAGATGGGCCAGCGCTTCGATCCCTTCGAAGTTGATTGCCAGCTCGTAGTGCCAGCGCACGAATTTCTCCAGCGCGGGTAGTTCTTCCGCCGGTAGTAGTATCGCACCGTCGCGAATAGTCATGCCGATCAGCCCTGAGTCGTGCAGCCCTTCGATAAAGGAGAGCTCCACATGATGATAGGCGCAAAACTCGCCTGCTGCTATGAAGTCCACTGAATGCATATCGATCGGTTATGTCGGTTAAATTATTTTTCACTTAATTTTTGTAGTTCCCGGAACAATTCCTTCTCCTTTTCACTCAGATTGGTAGGTAGCTGGATCTCCAACGTAACGAAAAGATCGCCGTGCTGACCTTCTTTCTTGTAGACGGGGAATCCCTTTCCCTTTAGCCGGAGTGCCGTGCCATTGGGTGTCCCGGGTTTGATCTTCAGCTTTACTTTGCCGTTGAGCGTATCGACCATGATCTCGCCTCCCAGGATCATCGTGTACAGATCGGGGCTTGCTTTGGCGTACAGGTCGTTGCCGTCCCGTCTCCAACGGGGGTCGTCCGCGATTAGAAAGGTTATGTAGAGGTCGCCGTCGGGTCCGCCATTGGTACCGGGTCCACCATGTCCTTTGAGTTTGATGACCTGGCCGTTTTCGACACCGGCAGGGATCGTAATCCGGATATTTTTTTCATTTACGGTCAGCACCTGCTGGTGTGTGACAGCGGCATCCGTGAGACCCAGATGCAATTCTGCCTGGTAGTCCTGGCCGCGAAATGCCGCTCTGGTACTGCCCCGGGCCGACCGGCCGAAGAGGGATTCAAAGAAATCCGAGAATTCGCCGCCGCCGAATTCTTCACCTGCTTCTGTGCCGCTATCGCTGAATCCGCTGAATCCGCTGCCGCCCGTCCCGAAACCGCCGCCGCCCGCGCCCGATCCTCCGGGGCGGCGTCCAGCGCCTGCTGATTGCTGCGCTTTCTCGAACGCCTCGGCATGCTGCCAGTCCTTTCCGTATTGGTCGTACTTCTTTCGCTTCTCGGGATCGCTGAGCACCTCATTGGCTTCGTTGATCTGCTGGAACTTCCGATTGGCTTCCTTATCGTTGGGGTTCAGGTCGGGGTGGTGCTTCCTGGCCAGTTTCCGGTAAGCCGTCCGGATCTCGTCCTGGGTAGCGGTCTTGGTCACGCCCAATATTTTATAATAATCGATGAAATCCATGGTGCAAAAATAGGGATTCTACAGGTCCTTGCTGATGGTGAAAAAGAACTGGCTCCCTTCGCCGGGTCGCGATTCGGCCCAGAGCCGCCCGCCGTGCAGCTCGGCGATCTTTTTGCCGTGTGCCAGCCCGATCCCCGAGCCATCATATTTATTCCGGCTGTGAAGCCTCTGGAAAATAATGAAGATACGATCGAGGAACTGGGATTCGATGCCGATGCCGTTGTCGCTAACCATGAATTTCCAACCCGCGGGTTCGGGCTTCGCCTCAACATAGATTTCCGGTGCGCGATCGGGATGTCTGAACTTAATGGCGTTGGTAATCAGGTTTTGAAGCAGGAGCTTGAGCTCGGTCGGATATGCCCGCAATACCGGCAGGTTGGCCGAGCGGACCCGGGCGCCGCTTTCCTGGATACTTTTATCCAAATCGGCCAGCACTTCGGCCAACGTCTGCCGGCTGTCGACCGACATGGTTTCTTTTTCACGGCCGATGCGGGAATAGTCGAGCAGGTCTTTGATGAGGGTTTTCATCCGGTCGGAGCCCTGTGATACGTACTCCAGGTATTTGCCGCCGTTGCCGTCGAGCCGGTCGCCGTATTCTCTTTGCAGCAGTTCAACAAACCCCGAGATGGTCCGAAGCGGTTCCTGCAGATCGTGGCTGGCGACATAAGCGAACTGCTCCAGTTCCTTGTTCTTGCTCTCGAGCTCCGCGGTCCGCTGCCTGACCTTTCGTTCCAGGGAATTATTGGCTTCGCGGTTTTCCTGCTCCAGCCGCTCCAGTTCCTCCGCCATCGAATTGAAATTGTTAGCTAGGGTGCCGATCTCATCCCGGGAAAAGGCGACTGCTTTCCGGCGGAAATCACCCCGGGCGACGGCCTGAGAAGACAAAAGCAGTTCTTTCAGCCCCCGCTGGATGCTCCGGCTCACGGTGATGGCCAGCAGCAGACCGGTACATTCCACGGTCAATGCCACGAAGAACAGCAGGCGAAGGATAATATGCTCCAGCCAGCGCGATCCTTCTCCCAGCGCAAAGGAGAACTCATCCTCCCATGGTGTCAACCGGTCATTCAACGGGGCAATCTGATCCAGGATCGCATCGACGCGCTGCTGTGAATAAGGCTCGGTATGTATTTCCCGGTGCAGATCGTTACCGAGGGCCATAAATCCAAAAATGAACTCATCTGCTTTTGTCCAGGCTGTAATGGCGCGGGAGATGTATTTATTGCTATGGAACCGGAGGAAGAGCTTGGCCATGCCGTCCACGTCGTCTGAATCGTTTCGCCCCTCAATGAATCCTTCGCGGACGATGTCGAGATTGGCTTTTCCGGAACCCTTGGTAAGCTCCATCCTCGCTTTGTGATCACCCTGGTTCACCTTCATGAAAGCCTCGAACTTCTCATAGTCGGCTTCGTTGTGGGTACGGGCATATTTGAGAAGCTGATACAGCCCGTCCTTTTGGGCTTTTGACCAAAGACCTTCGCCGCCGACGTAGGCACGGACGCTGGACAGGGTATTAATGGAGAAGATCAGGACGCCCAGTTCGATCGCGATAAGCAAGGCCATAATGCCGACGGTAAAGTACAGTTTCTTGGCAATCGAAATGTCCTTAAACCACCGGAAAACGGATCTGTTCATAATCCAGGTATTAGCGCGACAGGCCGGGCGCCGCAAAGTACGGAATTGCCGCTACAAAACAAAAGGTCCGGATGCCTTTCGGCTAACCGGACCCGATCCGTCATCCTGAACCAATATTATTTTTTAGTGCGACAACGCTTTCCGTCTGTTCACGGTCATCAGGTAAATGCCGGTTACGATTGCGGCATAGGCGACGACATCCAACAGGCTTGACAGATTATAATTGAAATCCCGGAAAAAATACAGACTAGCCAGGCCCGCGGATACAACGGTGATCAACATCAGGATTGTGATTAAAAGTTTCATAATCGTAAATTTTAGGTGGTTATTTTCTTTTTATTATAGACCAGGAAAGGATTTTCCGGTTTACTAATGAATTGTGAATAGGCCGGGTGACGGTTTGGGTCATATGTTAATGAGTTGCTATTTTTGGGCATGAAACAACGGATTCTGATCACCCGGCCCACCTTTCCCGACGTGGTGGAGCGTCTACGGAACCATTTCGATGTCACGTATAATGAAGGTCCGCGTTACACGGCCGAACAGTTGAATGCTGCGCTCGGGGATATGGACGGGGCACTCGTTTCCGGCGGGGACAAGTTCGACGATACCGTATTGAAAGGGTTGTCGCGCCTGAAGGCCGTCTGTGTCACAGCGGCCGGCTTTAACAATATCGATGTGGCGGCTCTCACCCGGGCAGGGGTGCTCGGCACCAATTCACCCGGGCCGGCCGATGAAGCGGTGGCGGATTTTACCTGGGGACTGATGATCGCCACTGCCCGCCGGCTGGTGGAAGCCTCCTGGTCGATCGCCCAGGGGGAATGGAAGGAGTCTTTTCCGATCCGCTTCTTCGGGGTCAATCTCTGTGACAAGACGCTGGGCATCCTCGGAATGGGCGGTATCGGCCAGGCGATTGCGCGGCGGGCGTTCGGGTTCCGGATGCCGGTGATCTATCACAACCGGCGGCAGCTGGCGCCGGAGATCGAAGCTGAATGCCGGGCGAGTTATCGTAATAAGGAGGAGGTGTTGCGGGAGGCAGACTTCGTGGTACTGGCGATGCCTTTCACACCACAGAATTATCACCTGATCGGCCCGGCGGAGCTTCGCCTGATGAAACCGACGGCTATGCTGTTCAATATCGCGCGCGGGGGCCTGATCGATGAGGCGGCGCTGGCCGGCGCGTTACAGCGGAAGGAGCTGGCAGGGGCGGGGCTGGACGTGTTCGAGCAGGAGCCTGTTATTTATCCGGGGCTGATGGGGCTGCCCAACGCAGTACTGACCCCGCATATCGCCGGAGGTACCGCCGAGACCCAACATGGATTAGCCAGTATGGCGGCTGACAATCTGATCACTGCGCTGACGGCGGGGCCGCAGGCGGTGCGGCGCGCGGCGGTTATTAATCCGGAGGTGCTAAAGCCATGATACTCGATTTTCGTTTGGACTGAAATTATTGAAATTTCTACCCGGTCACATTTTGGCCGCAAGGCGATAGAAGACGACGATCTTTTGACCAAAAGTTCGCATTTTGCGAACTCCTGCATTCATCGAAAACGAATAGTGGCCTCGCGCCGACGGTATAATAGTATAATATAAAAAGGCCGCCTCACCATAATGAGACGACCTTTCTTGTGTATAAAGTGAATCGATAACCTGAACCTCCGATTCGCAACGCAATTAGTACCGATAATGCTCGGGCTTGAAGGGGCCGTTCTTCGGGATACCGAGGTACGTGGCCTGCGCGTCGGTCAGCTCGTCCAGCTCTACGCCGATCTTGGCGAGGTGAAGGCGGGCTACCTTCTCGTCGAGATGCTTGGGTAGTACATAGACTTTATTCTCGTATTTGCTCGAATTGGTCCACAGTTCGATCTGAGCGAGGGTCTGGTTGGAGAATGAGTTGCTCATCACGAAGGAAGGGTGGCCGGTGGCGCAGCCCAGATTGACCAGGCGGCCTTCTGCCAGCACGATCACATCCTTGCCGTCGATGTTGTATACATCCACCTGGGGCTTGATGGTATCCTTGGTATGGCCGTAGTTCTTATTCAGCCAGGCCATATCGATCTCGATGTCGAAGTGGCCGATATTGCAGACGATCGCTTTGTCTTTCATAAGCCGGAAATGCTTCTCGGTGATCAGGTCGCGGCAGCCGCTGGCGGTAACGACGATGTCGGCTTCCTTAACGGCGTCCACCATTTTCTTCACTTCGAATCCGTCCATCGCGGCCTGCAACGCACAGATCGGGTCGATCTCGGTAACGATCACGCGGCAGCCTGCTCCTTTCAGCGAAGCGGCGGAGCCTTTGCCGACGTCGCCATAGCTCCCTACGACGGCTACCTTACCGGCCATCATCACGTCGGTCGCACGGCGGATTGCATCTACAAGGGATTCCTTGCAGCCATATTTATTGTCGAATTTAGACTTGGTCACCGAGTCATTGACATTGATCGCGGGGACCGGCAGGGTGCCTTTTTCCATCCGCTCATACAGACGATGGACACCCGTAGTTGTCTCTTCGCTCAGGCCTTTGAGATGCTGAACCAGCTCGGGGTACTTGTCGAATACCATATTGGTCAGGTCGCCGCCGTCGTCGAGGATCATATTCAGCGGACGGTCAGTGCTGCCAAAGAAAAGGGTTTGCTCGATACACCAGTCGGCGTCTTCAAGGCTCTGACCTTTCCAGGCGAAAACCCCGATACCGGCGGCGGCGATAGCTGCGGCTGCCTGATCCTGGGTGGAAAAGATGTTGCAGGAGCTCCAGCGGACTTCAGCGCCGAGTTCAATCAGGGTCTCGATCAGGACGGCGGTCTGGATGGTCATGTGGAGGCAGCCCGCGATCCGGGCCCCTTTCAGGGGCTTCTGTTTGCCGTATTCTGCGCGGATGGACATCAGACCGGGCATTTCAGCTTCGGCCAGACGGATCTCCTTCCGGCCCCATTCGGCCAGGCTCATATCTTTTACTTTATAAGGGAGCTTCAAATCGATGCTCTGCGTTTTAGTTGACATGGAAAATGATTTTAATGACCCCAAAGGTAGTTTTATAGAACAAAATAACAGTGTTTTGTCTTAAATTTGGAACAGAATGCAATAATTATCTAAATTGCCAGAACAAAATACTAAGAACCCATGGAAAAGAACGGTCAAACAGAAAAACCGGCTGCCGCTTCGGTAGAGCTGGATGAGAAGGACAAGGCTATACTGCGGTTGCTGCAGGACAATGCCAAGATTACCGTGCGGGAGATCGCGGCGCAGGTCCATCTGAGTACGACACCGGTGCACGAGCGAATCCGGCGGCTGGAAGAGACGGGGGTCATTCGCCAATATGCTACGCTGCTGGATCATTCCAAAGTGAAGAAAGGGTTGCTGGCGATCTGTTACGTGTCGTTAAAAGAGCACAACAAAAAGTCGGGGGCTAAATTTATCAGAACTGTTCAGCAGATGCCGGAGGTCCTTGAGTGCTTTATTATTTCGGGAGAGTTCGATTTCCTGCTGAAGGTGGCGGTTGAGAATATGGATGCGTACTATGACTTCCATGTCAATCAGCTGGGACAGATCGAGAATGTGGGCCATGTGCAAAGTACATTTGTGATGGGCGTGGTGAAACAGAGCAATCAGCTGATCTCCTGATCTTTTATGGAAAAATCCTGCGACTGCATCTTTGACGCTGATGATGGGTCATTACATAAAGATTGCCTGGCGAAGTCTGCGAAAAGACGGGTTCTTTTCGGCCCTCAATGTCATCGGTCTGGCGTTTGGATTGGCAGTTTGCTGCGGAACGGCGGGGGAAGGAAATCGGCATCCGAAAAGTACTGGGGGCGGGTATCGGGCAGGTGATGTTACTTCTATCCGCTGATTTCCTTCGCTGGATACTGCTGGCCTTTATTATCGCGTGTCCATTGGCGTGGTGGTGCATGCAGCAATGGCTGCAAGGCTTTGCCTATCGGACACCGGTGCATTGGTGGATATTTTTCGTTGCCGGATTGAGCTGCCTGGGTATTGCCGCGCTAACGATCGGCTGGCAGGTGGTAAAAGCGGCGACGGCTAACCCCGTGGACCGGCTTCGCATGGAATAGGACAGTTATTCGTACCTTTGAGGGTACAAAATCTGAATTGATGTACACTTACGATACCGTTGTCGAAGCCGTGCAGGGATTGAAGGAAAGAGGGTATACGATCGACTTCAACCTTGAGCCTGACCGGCTGATCTGTCAAGAGACCCCGATATCGTTACGTCCGTCTGATTTCGAGATCGTGGAAGTCTATCGATTCGAAGGGAACAGCGATCCGGCGGATGAAGCGGCGGTCTATGCGATCCAATCAGTGGACGGGCGGAAAGGATTGCTGGTGACGGGTTTCGGCATCTCCGCGGAAGGGATCGGTGAAGAGATGGTCGAAAAATTGACTTATTTTCACGGCACCAAATAACCTAAATGATCACGATTCGCTCCGCCCGCGAGACCGATCTGCCTGACATACTCGAAATCTATAATCATGTTATCCTGAGCACAACGGCTGTTTATACGTATGAACCGCACACACTCGACATGCGCAGGGAGTGGTATGACGGGAAGGTCCGCGACGGCTATCCGGTCTTCGTGGCCGAAGAGGCCGGCCGCGTCATCGGGCTAAGCACGTATGGGCCGTTCAGGGCCTGGCCTGCCTATAAGTATTCAGTGGAAAACTCGGTGTATGTGGCCGCTGATCAGCGTGGGAAAGGGGTTGCCCGACTACTGTTGACCCCGTTGATCGAGGCGGCGCAGGCCCAAGATTATCATGCGATCATCGCCAGTATCGATGCGACGAATGATGCCAGTCTCCGGCTTCACCGGTCCTTTGGATTTGAGGAAGTCGCACATTTCCGCGAGGTCGGGTATAAGTTTGGGCGCTGGCTCGACCTGAAATTTTTAGAACTTATTTTGGCGACACCGGCCAATCCCATCGAAGGGTAGATCATTCCAGGAAGATATCATAGAGCAGGTCGCTGGCGAACAGGTTTTCGATCAGTTGTTGGGGATTAGACTGGTGGGTATAGTAGCTGCTATAGGTCTGCCCTCCTGCGGTCTCATAACCGAAGTTCTGCAGAGCCAGACTGCTCAGGGACTGTCCCTGCAGCAGCCTGCTATGTAACGAAGTGACCAGGGGAAGAGCCCGGATCAGCATTGAATCGGGCGCCGCATTTATACTCACATTTGTATTGCCGACGCTCCAGTTGGTGGTATAGATGGTCGGCTGCTGGGCAAAGCTTACCGAGAAGCTGTCGTTTGTAGTGGAGTTGAGGGTATAGATCGGCATTGCCGGGAAAGGCACCGCCAGTGTCCCTGTCGGCGGTGTGGCGCCAAAAGCCCGGTAGATAAGGAATTCGCTGTTTGATGAAAAGGCCTCAACGTCCACCTCGTATTTGAGTGCGGGTACGCCGTTTTTGGGCGGGTACTGCAAGTCACCCAACGGCAACGATTGATAATAGGAATAAAGAAGGAGATATTTTGTAAAATCGGTAGTGTCCAGGTAACCCCACATATTGGAGGAGGCCAGCGAATACTGCGACGGCATGCTGAAAAATACCCTAACCGTACTGTCCATTTGCGAAAGGGAGATCGTATCATTCACGGCATGGATCGGCTGATAGCTGTACTGACCGATTGTGGGTAGGATGAGGTAGGCGAAATTGTTGCCGGAGAGGCCTGAATAGCTGATGTCCAACTGACCATTCGCATAGTCGGCAATACTGGGTTGGAGTGTTGAGGTAGTGGGCAGCGACGAGAAATGAACAGAATTAAAGTCAACTTGCGGGGCACTCGTATAGGTGATTGTCCCCGGAATGGCGCTAGGGTAGGAAAGGGGCGGTGGGTTTCCGGGTATTACGATCCATGTCTCGGGCTTTACGGATTTATTGATGATCATGCTATAGAAGTCAAACGTCGGGGAATAGATGACCGTGGATACATCGACCAACGGCTGCCTTGTAATCATCTTCGCGATGATCGGGGCATTGTACGGGGCGAGTGTATCGAGAAGAATCTTACCTCCGGGTTCGCTGATGATCAGCTCGAAGGTGGCTCCGTAGTCTGTGGTATCGGTATTCGGATATGCCAGATCGATGGTAAGTATACTGTCTCCGGGAGGGCGGCCGGCGTGAGGGGGGATGATAATCTGGCGGCAGGAGAATGTAGCGCAAAGAAATAGTGCGCCGGTAGCAAGGTAAATGGTGTATCTCATATGGTTAACTTGGTTTAGCAATGAACCTACAAAATCGGTTCGAGAACTGAAATACATGTTTACACTTAGCGTCGGTGTGCGATCAGCCGGGCAACAACCTTGTCGATGGGCAGCGTCACGCTCTCCTCATTGAATTCGGCAGCGTCGATGAAGCGAAAAGTTTCGGTCTCTTTCCTTTCTTCGTACATCTTCATCTCCCGTTCGTCGAAGTCGAATGGTTTAAGCCGCAGCGGGGCTTTTATCGGCTCCAGCGCCGTCACCCAATAGTAGATCGAAATGATCTGGTGGTCGGGGTTGAAGGCGGACATCTGAAAGAAATCCGTCGTATAGAGATGATCCCCGACAGCTACTTCCAGGTCCATTTCTTCTTTGAACTCCCGTTTCAAACAATCCCGGCTCCCTTCACCGAATTCGAGGCCGCCGCCGGGGAACTTCGTATAGTAGCCGCCCCGGATCAGCTCGTCGCTGACCAATACTTCGTTGTTCGGGCCCAGCAAAACGCCATAGACGCGCAGGTTAAACATATCAAAACCATTTCTTTTTCATAACTGAACCGACCGTAGGGAGGTTCGCGGCGCGAAGCGGCGCAGACATTAACCCCGTCATAGCCCTCGCTTGCGAGGGCGTAGCGGAGGACGCACTTTCGACTATGAAATAAGTCAGACATCCAACCATATCAAAACCATTTCTTTTTCATAAAGTACCAGCTGATAATGATACTGATCCCGAGCGACAGCAGGATCGGGATATAGAAGGCATACCGCGAACTGGAATAGGGGATAGGCACGTTCATACCGTAGATACCCGTCACCAGCGCGGGCAGGGACAAGATAATCGTGATGGAGGTCAGTCGTTTCAGCACATTATTCATGTTGTTGCTGATGATGCTGGCGAAGGCATCCAGCGTGCTGCTGAGGATATTGGTATAAATATTGGCCATTTCCAGACCCTGCGACATATCCACGGCCAGGTCGTCGAGAAAGGCCTGTTCTTCCTCGTTAAGACTGAGGAAGTTGGTTCGTGCCAGCTTGAGGAGCAGCAGCTCGTTGGAGCGAAGCGCCGTTACGAAGTAGACCATGCTTTTCTGGATCTTCATCAGTTCCAGCAGCTCTTCATTCCGGTTGGAAGCGTAGAGTTTCTGTTCCATGATGTTACGGCGCTGATTGATCTCTTTCAGGAACTCCATATAGGTCTGCGTGATCTTTTCGAAGATCTTCAGCACCATCATATTCTTCTTGTCGGCATGGCGGTTCTGGAAGGTATTCAGGAATTTCCTGATGGCGCCGTTCTCAAAAGAGTTCACCGTCACAATTTGGTTGTGGGTCAGGATGATGCAGATGGGGATGGTGATATAGTAGGCGTCGCTTTCGTTGAAAGAATTATTTTCGGTGGGTGTTTTGATCACGATCAGCTTGACATTTTCCCATTCGTCGAAGCGGGCCCGCTCATCGATATCGAGCGAATCGGTCAGAAAGTCCAGCGGGATCTCCAGCTCTTCCGAAAGCCGCTCGAATTCCTGTTGGCGGAGCGGAGGCAGGAGGTTGACCCAGGTTCCGTTCTCAGGGCTGTCGACCTCAACGGTCTGATGGTTGATATTCTTGAAAAACTGGATCATCAATTCTCGATCGTCCCTTCGAATACTTTCATCGCCGGGCCGCAAAGCCAGACGTTCTCATAGGAACCGTCGGCATTCCGGTCGAACCGGACGGTCAGTTTCCCGCCCCGGGTGATCACTTTTACATAGTTGTTGCCGGCCTCATTGTGATAACAGGCCAGGGCGCTGGCTGTCACCCCTGTGCCGCAGGAAAAAGTCTCGTCCTCCACCCCCCTTTCGTAGGTGCGGACGATGATCTCGTCCGGGCGTTTCTGTTCCACAAAATTGACATTAATGCCATCTTTCGCATATTCGCCACTGTAACGGATGTCCATTCCTCTTTGAAACACGTCCAGGTCCATCACCTCCGACACCATGGTGATATAGTGCGGAGAGCCGGTGTCCAGGATAAAGTCGCCTTGTTTCTCCTGAATTCCACCGACATCCTTCATTTTCAGGCTGACCATGCCCTGATCGTCGATCTCAGCGAGATGCGGGCCGTCAATCGCGATGAAATGGTATGGTGCTTTACGGATCCCCTGGTCATACGCAAATTTCACCAGGCACCGGCCGCCGTTGCCGCACATGCTGCTCTCGCCGCCATCGGCATTGTAGTATTTCATCTCGAAGTCGTAACCGGGGTGCGGATTAAGCAGCATCAGCCCGTCGGCTCCGATCCCGAAACGACGGTCACAGAGCAGCCTGATCCGCTCTTTCGTCAGAGACGTATAGCTCCAGCTGCGGTTATCCAGGATGACAAAGTCGTTCCCGGTGCCCTGGTATTTAAAAAAGTGAAGAATATTCATATGCGGTCCAAAAATAACCTTTTTATGCCAACCCTTCAACGATCCCGAGCGTACGACGCATCAGGCTTTCCATAGCGGCATTGGCGTCTTGCGAGAATTGCCGGGTGATCCGGTTGGCAACGACCACGCTGAGGCTTAGGCACGAATGGCCAAGAATTTTTCCAAGGCCATAGATGCCGGCGGTCTCCATTTCAAAGTTGGTAATGCGATGGCGGCCGTACGAGAATCCGGTCAGGCGGTCGATCAGGTCCGGCTGGCTGAGACCGAGGCGCAGGACGCGGCCCTGGGGGCCATAGAAACCCGGGCAGGTGACAGTGATGCCCTGATGGAACCCTTCTGTAAAATGCCGCAGCAGCGATGCGCTGGCCCCGCTGATATATGGGTGTGCCAGCCGGTGATGGAGCTGGGTTTGGGTAGAAAAGGACTGCAGCAGTTCTTGTTCCTCGGTGTTCTCTTCATGCCGGTAGAAATTCAGCAGGTTGTCGATCCCGAGGCCATGCGTAGAAGCGACCCAGCTGTCTACGGGTATATCTTTCTGTAAGGCGCCGGTGGTGCCGATCCGGATGATGGTCAGCGGGGTCAGTGGTGATCTGGCCATCCGGGCGCTAAAATCGATATTGACCAGTGCATCCAGCTCGTTCAGCACGATATCGATGTTGTCCGTACCGATTCCGGTGGAGACGACCGAAAGCCTTTTTTGGCCAATCCGGCCGGTATGGGTGACGAATTCCCGGTGCTGACCCCGGTACTCGATGGCATCGAAGTGCCGGCTGACTTTGGAGACGCGGTCGGGGTCGCCGACGGTCAGGATCGTAGTGGCCAGCTCCTCCGGCCGAAGGTCGAGGTGGTAGACGGCGCCCCGGCTGTTGAGGATAAATTCCGATTCTTCGATGGCTTGCATAATTGGCAATGATTTAGCGGGATTTGCGTGAAATTTTTCCTAAGTTGTTCAAAATTATTGTAATTTCGCAGCTGCCCAAAAAATTACGGCCCCTCGCGACGGGGCCGATTTTGGCGGGTGGAGCGTCTGGTTAAGGGCGCGAATTATTGCGGTTTCGTGGCCGAGTGGCTAGGCAGAGGTCTGCAAAACCTTTTACAGCGGTTCGAATCCGCTCGAAACCTCAAATGTGGCACATTTTGTTAAAACCGCTTTTTAGCGGTTTTTTTATTGCCTGAAATCCTTGGGCCTCATGCAATTGACGAAGCCTTGATCAAGCGCGAAAACACCTTTTTTTAATTTAACTTTATTTACATGGCCCTAAATAAATTATGGACTAAGCTCTTTTCCAGAAATGAAGAAAAGGAGGAAATAGCGCTACATTCCTCTGGCGCTACCGTTCGGCATCATAACCCTTTTGAAAGCTTGGAAGTGCCTCGGAATGGAGATGAGCTTTCCCAGGAATTGATTGACAAATACGTCGTTCCATTTTATATGTCCGATTTGTCACCTTCGGATGAGCCATCAATACATCATTTTGCCGAAGCAGCGAGGGAAATTGATAGTTCTATTGTAAAAATGTTATTGGGGGATTTTAATTGGCGGACCAGAATTGTAGGTGCCTACTTTGCAGCAATAAATGCCTACAAAGAATTCGCGGACATCATTGGGAAGCATTTGTTGAAAAGCGAAGTTTGCTATGCAGGTAAAGGTTATTGTATTGCATTGGCAACTTTTAACAATGAGATCGCAAAGGAATATCTGACTACCTACCTAAATTATTATCTTGATAGAAGAGATTTGTGGTTTGATCAGGCGGAAGCATTTTGTGCGTTGGAATACCTCGATGAGGAGTATGCGATGTCTTTTTCAGATAAGTGGAACGCTTTTGTGGAAGACAAAAAATACTGGAACTTGGAAAATTCAAGGGGACATTTTAAAAATTCGATGTTGGGAATAGAAAAGATACAGAAGGCAATTCAGAAATTTTAGCCTAGTCGGGTAGAATATTTGTGATTTCCCTTATTAAGTCTGGCAAAAAACCTTCTTTGACGAGCCAAACGATTTTATAATCAATCCCCATATAGTCGTGCACAATCCTATTCCTAAATCCCCTAATTCGGTGCCAGTCAATTTGAGGAAATTGGTCCTTCAGTTCTTCAGGTAATCTGTTCGCCGCTTCTCCGATAACCTCAAAATTTCGGATGACAGCATCGACCGTTTTACTATCCGCTACAAATTGTTCAAAAGAAAGCCCTTCCGTATAGGTCAATATCTTATTGGCGCAATCAATTATGTCCTCCAATAAAAGTGGTGAAGATCTTTTAGACATAAAGTATGTCGGGCTCTATTGCCCGATAATATTGGGGCCTGATGCCTGTTTTTGACACTAGATCAACTTTCCTATCTAGTAACCTTTCCAATTCATCAGCAAGATCAACGAATTCTATGCCGATAGGTTGGCTGAAATCGACCACAATATCAATGTCACTATCGGGTCGGAAATCAGATCTTACAATGGAACCAAACAGACCAATAGAGTTGATATGGTATTTTTCAGACAGCTTTACTTTTGCCTGGCGAAGTTTTTCTTGTATGGTCGTAAGATAACTCACAGTACAAATATACAATAAGTTGCCTCTTTAATTTGACCATGACAAATTCGGATAAATAATTGAAAATTAAGTAGATGCAGATGTCCGATCACTGATTAAGCGCCGCAAGCCATTTCAAATCGAATATAAAGTGGTTCGAAAACTGTATGCTAGGGACCTCTTCAGCGTACAACGCGGTTTTTTCGCCGTTTTGTACGCTTTTTTATTTCCCGAAATCCGTGTCTGGGCTGTATTCGCGGCGATTGCCCCAGTAAGATTGGATCGACGGTCTTTTCATGCTCAATCCTTCCTAAAATCAGGTCGTATTCCTTGAGAATCCGACCCATTGTTTTATTTCGCCTCCAGCTTTTTGATCCGGTCTGCGGCATAATTGTTATTGGGATTGAGTTCAACCGATTTTTTGAAATTTTCAAGCGCTAATTCTTTTTCACCTACTTCATCGTACCCTTCTGCGAGGCCCTCATAAGCATCCGCGCTTCCGGGGTTTGCTGCGAGGTTGTATTTGAAAACTTCAATGGCCTGATTTTTCATCTTCTTCCCAACCAGGATAAAACCGAGATCGTTGAGGTCGGTTTCCGGCAGGAGAAAGGATGTGTCTTTTTGTTTTAAATCCTGTGCGATTGCTAAAGCGTGATCGTAGCCTTGTTTGTCGAGTTGAGCCCAAAAGGCGAGCATATTCTTCTTTTCGTAAAATTCATAACCGTTCCAAATAGGTGGCCACCAGGTTTGTCGTGGAAAGTAAGCGTTCAACACATCGGTGGTGATGTGTAGCCCCCAATTGCTGTGCGTAAAATACACCAATGCCTCTTTTTTCGCAGGATTTACAATACAAAAGCCTTTAAAGTCTCCGTTATCGCCCCATTGCCATGCCCACAGGCCTGTTTCATTTTCCTGCAAGCCCATCCCGAGACCCCACCAGATATGTTGATTCGCTTCGGTAACCCGGTGCTTATACCAATTACCCCTGGACTGCTTTTCGAACATCATCCGGTATGTTGCGGGTTTCAAGCCGGTGCCGGCTATCAAAGCCTGTAGAAAGATAGCGTAGTCGTGCGCGCAGGTCAACAAACTCGCGGCGGCCTTTTGATTTGTATGACCATTGACCGCGTCCTTACTGTTGCCGAAAGCAGCCAACGTATCGAATTTATCCGTCCAGGTATAACTCGAACTGGTCATCCCAAGCGGTTTAAATACTTCCTGTTCGGCAATTTCGTTTAAGGATTTGTTTGTCAATTTTTCCACGACCCGCTGCAAATATTGAAACCCCTCGCCTGAATAAGAATAGATACTGTCAGGTGTAAAAAGGAGTTTGACGACTTTGTCGTCCCCCCAGTTGGGAAGTCCTGTTGTGTGTCGCAATACCATTCTCGCCGTTATTTTCGCATATCGCGGATCGGTTGAATCGAAACGCTCGTAGGATCCAATATACTTTATCAGGGGTGTATCGAGGTCGAATAAGCCTCGATCATAAAGACGCAAGACCGCGTAAGCAAATACACATTTGCTTAGTGAAGCGGCTTCAAAAATGGTGTTTGCCGTCACTTTTCTATCCGATTCCCGGCTGATCGTTCCAATGTTAACAGTCTGTTCCCTGGTGCCTTTTATGCAAACAAGCTGTATACCCGGGATGCCGTATTGATTCGCCAACTGCTGCACCTGTTCCTGCTGGGCCAGTATGGGATGCATGGATAGAAATACGCATGCAACGACGGCGATTTTTTTCATGGTAATACGCCCTATACGGCCAAAATACAGAAATGTTACAGGCTTACCCTCCAATAATTTGCAATTGTTTCGCGTTCAACGAAGATTTAATGAAATTGGTCGAATTTTTTTGCAGGTTTTTGGATAAGGGGAGATTTTCACGAAATGAGAAAGATACTTCTGCTGATTCTTTTACCTATTTCCGTGACCCTTCAGGGGCAGGTCAAAACCCCGAGGGCAAGCAAAATGGCTGCTGTTTCGGAGCAGATCGGCATTACGGACGTTACTATCCATTATAGCCGGCCGGCGGTAAACGGGCGGGACGGAAAGATATGGGGTGACCTCGTGCCCTACGGTTTTTTCGATTATCAGTATGGGACGAGCAAGGCGGCGCCGTGGCGGGCCGGAGCCAATGAGAATACGACCATCGAGTTTTCCACGGATGTCACCATCGAAGGGAAGGCCCTCCCGGCGGGAAAATATGGATTTTTCATCGCCATGGGACCTGAGAAAGCAACGCTCATCTTCTCGAAGGATAATAATGCCTGGGGGTCCTTCTATTATAACCCCGGCAGCGATGCACTGCGGGTAGAAGTGCCTGTGACAAAAACGGCGGAAAATGTGGAATGGTTGAGATACGACTTCGGCGCGGAGACGGACAGCAGTGCCGTAGCCTCTCTGCTATGGGAGAAGATCAGGATCCCGTTCACCATTGCCGTCGACCTTAAGAAAACCCAGGTCGATGCCTACCGGTACGCGTTCAACAGTGGCAGTTTCTACGAATACTGGCAGAACATGCAGCAGGCCGCCGAGTTTTGCCTGGTGAATAACGTGAATATCGAAGAGGGCCTGAGCTGGGCAGACCGCTCGATCAATACCTACTTCGGGGAGGCTAATTTTCGGACGCTCAGTACCTATGCAGGGTTGCTGCGCAAGGTCGGGCAAGTGCACCATGCGGATTCCCTGATGAAAATCGCGTTTCCAAAAGGAAGCATCGACGATATCTACATCTATGGCAGCAACCTCCTTAAGACGAACGAACATCAGGCTGCTTTCGAAGCTTTCAAGTTTAACTATGATAAAGCTCCGAAAAACTGGCTGACTAATTTCGGGCTGGCAAAGGGATATGCGGGCCTGGGGGATAAAACCTCTGCGCTGAAGTATGCGGATATCAGCCTGGAGATGCTGCATGACGATAACCTGGGCGCAAAATCGTACGTTACGCGGTTCCGGCAGAGCCTTGCGGATGGAAAGGATGTTTCGGGGTTTTAGGCATTTCCATATCTTGCGGTTATGGATATCGGGAAAGCGCTGCAAGAACTGCTTCCGGCCGAACGGATCAGGACCCGCTATATCGACCGCGTGACGTTTGGGTCAGATGCCGGTTTCTATTTCCTGTTGCCAAAAGCGGTGGTCCAACCCATATCGGAAGAAGAGATCGGAGCTCTATTCGGATTCTCGCGCCGCCACAGCATTCCGCTGGTCTTCCGCGGTGGCGGCACCAGCCTGTCGGGTCAGGCCGTTACGGACGGTATCCTGGTCGATCTGAGCCGACATTGGAGGCGGGTGGAACCGTTAGGCGCGGGCCAGCTCGTTCGGGTAGGGCCCGGGGTTACCGGCGCGATGGTAAATGCCCGGCTAAAGCCGTTTTGCCGAAAGATCGGGCCCGATCCATCCAGTATCGGTGCGGCGATGATGGGCGGAATTTTGTCCAACAACTCCAGCGGCATGTGCTGCGGCGTGGCAAACAACGCCTATCATACGCTGAAGCATATCCGGTTTATTCTTCCTGGCGGCGGGACATTTGATACGGCCGATGCCGCCGATTATGACCGGTTCCTGCGCGAGTGCCCGGGCATCGCCGCCGAACTGGCATCCCTGCAAACAGAAATTCATGCGGACACGGAGCTACGGGAGAAGATCCGGAAGAAATACCGGACGAAGAATACCGTCGGCTATTCGTTGAATGCTTTCCTCGACTATGCCCATCCGCTGGACGTTATGGCGCATCTGCTGGTCGGGGCGGAGGGGACGCTGGCATTTATCGCGTCGGCGACGCTGCATACGATCCCGCAGCTGCCCTTCCGATCCACCGGGCTGTTATACTTCCCAGATCTTCATACTGCCTGCGGCGCGATACCTGCCCTGACCCAAGCCGGCGCGGAGGCGGTAGAACTAATGGACCGGGCGTCGCTGCGCGCAGTGGAAGGAGTACCCGGGATGCCGTCGGAATTGAAAAGCCTGCCGCCGGAGTCTGCAGCGTTGCTGGTCGAATTTCAAGGGGAGGATGCGGACCGGCTCAATCAAAGGCTGGACCGATTTCTGCAGGTGGCGCCCGGACTGTCGATGTTGTATCCGGCGGTGTTTACGGGGGACGCCGCCGAACAGGAGCTGTTGTGGAAGGTACGGAAAGGTTTATTCCCGTCGGTCGGCGCCGTGCGCAAAAGCGGCACTACCGTCATTCTCGAAGATATCGCGTTCCCGGTCGACCGGCTGGGGGACGCGCTCGCGGACCTTCGGATGCTGTTTGGCGAATTCGGGTATGATGATGCGATCATTTTCGGCCACGCAAAAGACGGGAATATCCATTTTGTGATCACGCAGTCGTTTGGAACGCCCGTGGAGGTGGACCGATATGCGCGATTCATCGATCGGTTGGTCCCGATCGTGGTGGACAAATACGGGGGCGCCCTCAAAGCCGAGCACGGAACGGGAAGGAACATGGCGCCATTCGTCGAGACGGAATGGGGTGCGGCGGCTTATGCGGTCATGCATCGGCTGAAAGCGGCGATCGACCCGCCGAACCTGCTAAACCCCGGGGTGATCCTCTCCCCCGACCGTCAAATCCATCTGAAGGACTTGAAACAATTACCGGTGGTCGAGGCGGAAGTAGACAAATGTATCGAATGCGGCTATTGCGAGCCGGTATGCCCAAGCCGCGATCTTACAATGACGCCCAGACGACGGATCGTAGCGCGGCGGGTGTTAAAGCTGCTGGAAGCGGCGGGCGATACCGGCCGTCACCGGGAGCTGCTCGGACAATATGAATATGATGGGCTGGAGACCTGCGCGGTGGATGGCTTGTGCGCGGGCGCCTGCCCGGTGGATATCAATACCGGGGACCTGGTCAAGCGGCTGCGGCGGGAAAGCCATTCGGCTTTGGCCAATCGGAGGGCGATGCTGGCAGCGCGTCATTTCGTCACGGCGGAGCGGCTGGTCAGGACCGGGCTGGCGGCGGGTGCGGCGATCAACCGGCTTTTTGGAGACCGGGCGATGACCCGGTTGACAGGCGCTATCCGGCGGCTATTCCCTGCTTTCCCGGCTTGGCCGGTGCGGTTGGGTGGAGCACCGCGTCTCCCGAAGCAGGTGGCGGGGTCTGGCGAACGACAAATTGTCTATGTCCCTTCATGCGTAACCCGGATGCTGCGGGTGGAAGGCGCCGACAATACGATGGATGCGCTGCTGCGGGTGGCCGGGAAAGTTGGCATCGGCGTGATCCTTCCGGAGAACATTCACGGGGTCTGTTGCGGCCAGCTGTTTTCATCAAAAGGTTTTGCGGCCGCTTATCAGTATACGGCGGACAGATTGTTGGCATTATTGTGGGAGCTGTCGCAGCAGGGGCGGTTACCGGTGGTGATGGATGTGAGTTCCTGTACGTATACGATGCTGAATGATCGTAAGCGCTTCGACGGCCTGAAAATCCTGGATGTGGTAGATTTCCTGCACGATATGGTTTTGCCGCTGGCGGCCGATGTCCGACGGACCCATAACGTGGTTCTGCATCCGGTATGTTCGTTGCATAAGATGAATACGTACGGCAAATTCATTGCCGTTGCACGGCATTTTGCAGCCGGCGTGACCGTGCCGGTGCATGCGGGTTGTTGTGGGATGGCTGGCGATCGGGGATTTCTTTTTCCTGAGCTGACGGCGGCTGCGACGGATTCGGAGGCGGCGGAGGTCCGGAGTGTGGCAGGTGACGGGTATTATTCTTCAGCGGTAAGCTGCGAGCTGGCTATGTTCGAAGCGACCGGGAAAGCGTATTCCTCTATCGTCCGGCTCGCGGATGCCGCGCTTTCTGTGTATCTTGAGCCGGTATGTTAGCAGCGGATATCCGACAACTGGCAGCGGAGCGGCTGGCCGGTACGATCGCGGACAGGCGGTACCTGCACGCCCATCCCGAACTATCCTTTTCGGAGCATCAGACATCCGCATTTATCAAAGCACGGCTGGATATGCTGGGTATCCCATGGAAAGCGATGGCCGGGACCGGCGTGGTCGGGACGATCGAAGGCGGCCTGGCCTCTGACCGGACGGTGGCGCTGCGGGCCGATATGGATGCGTTGCCGATCTCAGAGCTGAATTCGGTCGATTACGTATCACAGAATAGCGGTGTGATGCATGCCTGTGGCCATGATGCCCATACGGCATCCCTGCTGGCCACGGCAGGGATCCTGCGATCGCTGAAGGACCGGTGGGCGGGAACCGTCCGGCTGATCTTTCAGCCGGCGGAAGAGAAGCTGCCGGGTGGCGCCAGCTTGATGATCGGGGACGGTGTGCTGCGGGATCCTGTTCCTGCCGCCGTGATCGGGCAGCATGTCATGCCTTCCGTTCCATGCGGCAAGATCGCAATGCGCAGCGGGCAGCTCATGGCGTCGATGGACGAGATCAGTGTCACCGTGCACGGTAAGGGCGGGCATGGGGCGATGCCGCATCTCCTTGTCGACCCGGTGCTGATCAGCGCTCAGCTGATCGTGGTGCTCCAGCAGATCATTAGCAGATACAATAATCCGATGACACCCGCGGTCCTGTCGTTCGGACGGGTCATCGCCGACGGAGCGATAAATGTGATCCCGGATACGGTTTACCTGAAAGGCACTTTCCGAACGGTCGACGAGATCGGGCGGTATGCGGCGCACGAGAAAATGAAACGGATGGCGGAGCAGGTCGCGGCGGCGATGGGTGGCGCCTGCGATTTCGAAGTGGTTTGCGGTTATCCGTCTCTCCGGAACGATGACAAGTTGACGCGGGAGCTTGAAGCCGCCGCCGTCGCATATCTCGGCAGGTCGGGTGTCGTTGGGACCGACCCGATGATGATCGCGGAAGACTTTGCCTATTATGGCCGTTCGGCACCGGCCTGTTTTTATTTCCTGGGAACCGGTAATGATGCGTTAGGGACGACACTGCCCTTGCACAACCCGCGCTTTAACATCGATGAGGAAGCGCTGGAGACCAGCATAGGGCTGATGTCCTACCTGGCTATACAGCAACTTGGGATGTAAGCTCAATACTCCGCAATCTGCTGGTCGGGATAACACCACAACCATCGTTCGCCCGGCTCGGCGGAGGAGATGACCGGATGATGGACCTGATGATAATGGGCGGTCATATGCCGGTTCGGGGAATCGTCACAGCAGAGGGTTACTCCACAGGTCTGACAGGTACGCAGGTGCAGCCACCTGCTATGTATTTTGACGCATTCCTCACAGACATATTCTTTAGCGGTTTTGACCTCCGTGATTGCGCTCAGGTGCTCGCAGATATGGCGGTTCTTACTCATCCCTTAAAGTTACGGGATTCCGGGATTAATTCGGGCGGTCCCGATCCTCAAAGCCGGGCGATCTTTTTGTCAAGGACTTCGCGGATAGCGGTCGAACGGGTCAGTTCGCGGGCGCGGCGGAAATAAAGAAGGGCTTCTTCCTTTTGTCCCAACTGCTGATAGAATTCGCCTAGCGACGCATCCAGCAGGTAATAGTTGTCCAGGGCGCGATTTTGCTGGAGATTATGCAGGAGCCGGAGGGCGGCATGGGGGCCGTCCTTTTTCCCGGTAGCGATTGCCAGGTTCAACCGGATAACGGAAGTGGGCTTAAGCTTTTCCAGCTCGAGATAATAGTCGTGGATGCGGGCCCAGTTGGTGGACGCCAGATCGGGCGCGAGGCAGTGTTCGGCAGCGATGGCTGCTTCAAGGTGATAGGCCGTGACCTGGTCGCCGCCCGTGCTTTGGGCCAGGAATTGGAGCCCTTGGCTGATCAGTTCGCGGTTCCAGCGGCGCCGGTCCTGCTCTTCCAGTACGATCAGGCTGTTATTCGTGTCTATCCGGGCATCCAGGCGCGCCGAATGGAAACACAGCAAGGCCAATAGCGCATGGACGGGGTTATAGCCATTGGTTACCGGCTTTTCGGTAAGAAGCATGGCCAGCCGCATGGCTTCCAGGCAAAGATCCTGGCGGATAACCGAATTGTCTCCCGAGGAATTGTAGCCTTCGTTGAATAGCAGGTAGATGACCAGCAGGACCGCATCCAGCCGCGGCAGCAGCTGATGGCCGGCTGGAACCGTGAACGGGATCTCTTCATTGCGGATCTTTTCTTTTACGCGGTATAGCCGCTTGTTGATATTGGATTCCGTGGTCAGCATCGCGGCAGCGATCTCGGCGACGCTGAAGCCGCATAGGGTCTTCAGAGTGAGCGCCAGCTGGCCTTCCATCGGCAGGGCAGGGTGACAGCAGGTGAAGATCATCCGAAGCTGGCTGTCCTTGATTTCGTCTTCGAGAAATACCTGGTCCATGGTGTAGGCGGTCGTCCATTCGGATTTGAGCAGTGCGTCCAGGTCCCGGGCGAATGACCGGTGGAGCCGCTCACGGCGTACGGCGTTGATCGCTTTGCGTTTGGCGACGGTCATCAGCCAGCCCGAGGGATTATCGGGGATCGGTCCGAGGCTCCAGTCCTTCAGCGCCTGGTGCAGCGTATCCTGGATGATGTCCTCTGCCAGCTCCAGGTTGTGGATGCCGAAGAGCCGGGTCAAAATCGCGACCATCCTCCCCGCCTCATGACGGAAAAGATGGTCGACCAATGCCTGAACAGAGTCAGGAGAAGAAGACATAGAGAATATTATTGAGCCATCGGTTTCATCCGGCGCAATTCCAGCTGGAATTCTTCCAGCAACGGGCACTTTTTCGTCAATTCGGTTGCTTCCTCAATGTCATTGGCGTTGATAACGATATAGCCGGAGATCATTTCCTTCGATTCCAGGAAGGGGCCGTCGGTCAGGATTTCGGTCTTGTTTTTCAGCAGCCGGGCATCGGTGTCTTCCAGCGGGGCGCCCGCGACATACCGGCCACTCAGTACCGTCGCGACCCATTCGCCGAACCGTTCCAATCTCTTTTGCATTTTTTCCGGCGAAGCAACGGTGTGATCGCTGCCTTTAACGAGGATCAAAAACTGATTCATACTACATTGTTTTTGGTGAGTAATGCAATCTTGTCAATCGGCTGCTCCAAATTAGGACAAGAAAAGGAACTTTTTTTAGGAATTCCCGTAACTTGTCGTTATGAATTGCGCCACATGAAAAAAAGGGAATTTATCAAACTTTCTTCCGCTATGATGGCCGGCACAGCCCTGACGCCCCTGGTAGACTTCGCACAACGCGATCCATTAACCAATTGGGCAGGAAATATAACCTATGGCACCACTAACCTGATCCGTGCCGATTCGGTCCAGGATGCGGTGGCAATGGTCAAGCGCTACGACCGGATGAAGGTCCTCGGTACGCGGCATTGTTTTAACAAGATCGCCGATTCACACGACCGGTTTCTATCCCTTTCCAGCGTCAATCGCGTGATCGGGCTGGATACCCAACGTCGAACCGTGACGGTCGAATCCGGCATTCGTTATGGAGATCTGGCTGTCTGGTTGAATGAGCGGGGTTATGCCTTGCACAACCTGGCATCGTTGCCGCATATTTCCGTCGCGGGCGGTTGTATCACCGGCACACACGGCTCGGGGGTTCACAATGCCAACCTGTCGAGTGCGGTCACGGCGCTGGAGCTGATCACCGCCTCAGGTGAGACGCTCGAATTTTCCCGCGAGAAGAACAGCGAAGTATTTCCCGGGATCGTTGTCAACCTTGGCGGGCTCGGTGTCGTTACGCGGGTGACCCTGGCGGTCCGGCCGACCTTTCAGATCGCACAGTATGTCTTTGAGAACCTGCCGATCCAATCGCTGGAGGATCATTTCACGGAGATCATGTCGGCGGGCTATAGCGTTAGCCTTTTCACGGATTGGCGGAATGAGAATATCGGTGAAGTTTGGGTCAAGAGCAAGGTAGACGAGGGCGCTTCGTTTGCCGGTCAGAAGGAGTGGTTCGGGGCGGCGGCCGCAACGAAGGATATGCATCCTATCCCCACGCTTTCGGCAGACCACTGTACTCCGCAAATGGGGGTGCCAGGGCCCTGGCACGAACGGCTGCCGCATTTCAAAATGGGCTTTACCCCGAGTGCGGGTAAAGAATTGCAAACGGAATATTTTGTCCCACGCGAAAATTCCTATGCGGCCATCAAGGCGGTCGAGCAATTACGCGATCAGATCTCGCCACATTTGCAGATCACGGAGATCCGTTGTATCGACGCCGACGATCTCTGGATGAGCCCCTGCCATAGTCAGCCCAGCACGACGATCCACTTCACCTGGCAGCCGGACTGGCCGGCAGTGAGCAGGATCCTGCCGCTGATCGAAGCGCAGCTGGCGCCTTTCGATGCCAGGCCGCACTGGGGCAAACTCTTTACGATGTCTCACCGGCGGCTGGCGGCCTTGTATCCGAAGCTGCCGGAATTCCAGCACCTGCTCCGGGAGTACGATCCCAAAGGGAAATTCCGGAATGATTTTTTGAATACAAATATTTTTGGAGTTTAAGACTTCAGCCAGTGATCGAGGAATCCGTGATCCTCACCCCAATAAAAGTGCATATAGGTAGCAAGGATGCGGGGCGATAGAAAGACGTCCGGTGCTGCTCCGATCGCTTGCGAATAATGGAACTCGTGCCCTCTGGCCATGCCTCCCGGCAGGGGTATCGTGCGGTAACCCAAAGTGAACCCCGGATCTTCCATGGTGGTTCTGATGTCAATGATACCCGCCGTGTCGTACCGTTTTCCTGAAGGATCGGTGATGCTGTGGCCGAGATACATCATTCCGCCGCATTCGGCGAGGATCTTTCCGCCTACGGCGGCATAGGATCGAAGCGCATCGAGGAGCGGAGTATTGGCGGATAAGTCCGGGAGATAGAGTTCCGGATAGCCGCCGGGCAGGTAGATCAGATCGGGTTTTACCGGCAGCCCGGTATCCTTCAAAGGGCTGAAGTAATGAATGGTGCCAAGCTCTTCGAGACGGCGAATATTCTCCGGGTAGGTGAATTGGAAGGCAGCGTCTTTGGCGATGAGGATGGTCAGCGGTCCTGAGGGGTTCATCGGCAATTTTGCGGATGGTACCTCCATCGATGTTCGCGTCTCGTTCAGCAGTTGGTGTACATCCAGATATTTTTCGATATGGTTAGCCGCCGCTTCGATGGCTGCTTCGGCTTCCGCCGTGTCGAGGCCCAGATGGCGGGACGGGATTTGGAGATCGGGGTTTTCGGGTAAATATCCCAGCGCGGCGACGCCCGTGTCGGCTGCAGCTTCCCGTAGGAGCTGGTAATGGCCTTCGGCGTCTACAAAATTGAATATGACGCCCGCCACGTGAACGTCCGGATCGAAATGGCGCAGACCAAACAGGATGGGTGCGGCCGTATAGGCCATGGCCCTGGCGTCCAATACGACGATGACGGGCAGGCGCAGCAACTTGGCGAGATCGGCGGTGCTGCCTTCGCTTTTCACCGCGCCGTCGAACAATCCCATGACACCTTCCGTGATAGCCACATCAACATCGGCCGTATAGGCACGATACTGGTCGCGGATATGTCCGGGGCTCATCATATACAGGTCGAGGTTGATGCTGTCGCGGCCCGCGGCAGTGCGGTGATGAATGGGGTCGATGAAATCAGGTCCGCACTTGAAGGGCTGTACGGTATGGCCTTTACGGCGGAGGGCGCGCAAAAGACCCAGCGTGACGGTAGTTTTACCGGCGTTGCTATATGGGGCGGAGAGGAGGAATCGGGAGATCATCAAATTCAAATCTATTATGTTTGCACTATATTTAGTCAACTTAAATGGAATCAACCACTAAATATTTCACTGCCGATGATGTCGCCGTGTTACAGGAGATCATCCTGCACCGGAGGGATGTGCGGGGGAATCGTTTTGTTGACAAACCGGTAGAGCAGCCGGTGGTCGATCAGCTGCTCAGGGCCGCGCTTCATGCGCCTTCGGTGGGGTTCTCCCAACCCTGGGAATTCGTGTTGATCCGCGACCGGGCGATCCGGCAGCAGGTGAAGGAGAGCTTTGATGCGGTGAACGACTCGGCGCGCCCGGCGTTCGGCGAACGGCAGGAGGAGTATGCCCGGCTAAAGCTGGAGGGCATCCTGGAGTCGGCGCTTAATATAGCAGTCTTCTATAAGCCATCGCCAGGCCCGGTATTGGGTCAGACAACGATGGCGGAAGCGGGTTTGTACAGCGTAGTATGTGCGGTCCAGAATATGTGGCTGATGGCAAGAGCATTAAATGTCGGCCTCGGTTGGGTGAGTATCCTGGATGCGCAGAAAGTATGTCGGATCCTGCATGCGCCAGAAGGCCACCGGTTGGTGGCCTATCTTTGTGTCGGGTATACGGATGGGTTCTTTATCCGCCCGGAGCTGGAACTGCTCGAGTGGGAGAAACGCCGGGAGTTGGAGAGCGTGGTGCGCTATTTATAAATTCGCTTATGAAATATTCTCAATGGGTTGGTATCCTGGCGGCGCTCCTGCTGGTGGCCGCCTGCTTTATGCCCTGGGCTTATTTCCCTGATCTGGGAAAGGATTTCACGGGTTTCTTCTCTGAGCAGAACCGCTATGGTCGGCCGGGAAAGCTCCTCAGCTTCTTCAGTGTGGTGATGATCGTAATGTTTGTGATCCCGAGGGTTTGGGCGAAGCGGACCAATATGATCGTTGCGGCGATCACCGTTGCCTTTGTCATCCGATCCTACATCTTATATACGGGCTGCTATGGCGGGATCTGCCCGGAGAAACGGGTTGGCATTTTCCTCCTCCTGCTGGCGTCGGTCGCTGCGGTGGTTGCGGCCCTGATCCCCGATCTGCCGGTGAAACAGGAAGAGACGAACAAGTAACCGGGTCGTTATAGCTGGATAAGCTTGGCAACGGCAAAGGCACAGCCAGCGGCCAGTGCGCCGATCACCATCACGCGCAGCGCGCCGGAAAGAGGATGGACGCCGGTGAGCTTGCTCTTGAAATAACCGAAGATAAACAAGCAGCACAGCGTGATCGCAGCCGAAATCTTCAGTCCTGTCAGACCATCGCTTACGAAGAAATAAGGGCTTAGTGGTACGAGGCCGCCGACGACATACGAAAATCCGATATTGAAAGCGCTCTTCCGCGCCCGTTCGGGGTCCGGTTTGTCCAGACCCAACTCATACTTCATCATAAAGTCGACCCATCTGTCCTTATCACGTGTCATCTCTTCGACCGCTTTGTCCTGTACTTCCTTGCTCAGCCCGAGGTTGGAGAAGAATTCCTTCACTTCTTCCCTTTCCCGGTCGGGCAAGCTTTCCACCTCCGCGTATTCGCGTTTCAGCTCAGACGCATAATGATCCTGTTCGGTTTTGCCGGCAAGGTAACCGCCCAGCCCCATCGCAATAGAACCCGCGGCGATTTCTGCCAAACCGGCGATCCAGATCAGGTTCAGATGATCCTTCCCGACGGCCCCGCTGAGACCGGCAGCCAGCGCAAAAGGGACCGTTAGGCCGTCGGACATGCCGATGACGATATCGGTCAGGACTTCGGAACCCCGCATATGATGTTCGACGTGAGGGTGTGGCGCAGTAGACGTGGTGCCCATGTAAGGAATTGGGTTGAGGGCTAAAACTACAGTTTTTTTGCCGATTTACCGGTCCAGTACAGTTAAGCTTTCCCTTATGATGGCGATACATTCCATTGCTTCCTCCCGGGTGATGACCAGGGGAGGGGCCAGACGGATCTTGTCGCCGTGGGTAGGCTTGGCCAGGAGCCCGTTGTCCTTCAGTGCCAAACAAAGTTCCCAGGCAGCGTCCGGTCGCGGATGGTCGATGACGAGCGCATTAAGCAGTCCCTTACCCCGTACCTGCCGGATATGTGGGGACCGGAGAGCGAGCAGCTCTGCCCTGAACAATTCGCCCAGCTCGCGGGCATTGTCCGCCAACCGTTCGTCTTTCAGCACCTCCAGAGACTCGATCGCCACGCGGCAGGCCAGGGGGTTGCCGCCATAGGTTGATCCATGTTCTCCGGGCTGGATAGTCAGCATGATCTCATCGTCAGCCAGCACGGCGGATATGGGCAGGGTGCCGCCGCTCAACGCTTTGCCCAGGATGAGGATATCCGGCCGGACCGCTTCGTAGTCGCAGGCCAGCATTCGGCCGGTCCTGCCGAGGCCGGTCTGGATCTCGTCGGCGATGAGCAGCGCCTGCGCGTCGCGGCAAAGGCGCCGGGCAGCCTGCAGATAGCCGTCGTCGGGGACGATAACCCCGGCTTCCCCCTGAATGGGCTCAACCAGGAAGCCGGCGATGTCAGGATCTTCGAGTGCCTTCCGGAGGGCGGGGACGTCGTTGTAGGGGATGATGACAAAGCCCGGCGCATAGGGCCCGAATTGCCGGTTGGATTCGGGATCGGTGCTGAATGAGATAACAGTGCTGGTGCGGCCATGGAAATTTCCGGCGCATACGATGATCTTCGCCTTGTTGTCCGGGATGCCCTTGACCTGGTAACCCCAGCGGCGGGAGAGTTTGATAGCCGTTTCCACCGCTTCCACCCCCGTATTCATCGGTAAAACCTTATCATAGCCAAAATAGTCGGTAATATAGCGGGCATATTCCGCCAGCTGGTCGCTGTGAAAGGCGCGGGAGGTGAGGGTAAGGATGCCGGCCTGGTCGATCAGGGACGCTATGATCCGGGGGTGGCAATGGCCCTGGTTGACGGCAGAATAGCCACTCAGGCAGTCAAAATACCGCCTGCCGTCCACATCCCAGACAAAGACCCCGCGGCCGCGGTTTAGGACTACCGGAATGGGATGATAATTATGTGCGCCGTGTTGCTCCTCCAGCTCCAGGTAGGTGCGGGTCAGGTCAGTCATAAATGCGGGGGTTGACGATGTATGCATAAAAAGAAGAATAAAAGGTAATAAAGGAAATTTAATGCGAAAGCAGGCGCTTCTCAGCAGAAAGGGGCCATATCGTCACGAGTGGTGATCGAGTAAGTCAAGGTGCCGGCTGAGGAGAGAGATATGCATTTACGGCAAGATACTCATTTTTTCGCCAATATGGAAATGACCTCGAAGGAGCGGTCCCAGTCGCCCGTGGGCGTTTTTCCTTTTTCAAAAATACCATACAGGCAGGAGCCGCTTCCAGTCATCGCGGCATAAAGGGCGCCGCGGTCATACAGCGATTGTTTAATGTCGCGGAGGACAGGGTATTCATCAAAGAGGGCAGCTTCGAAGTCGTTGGAGAGTGTATCGCGCCATATGGTGAGAGGTTGGGTGATGATCCAGCGGAGCGGGGGGCCACCGTCATCCGGGCGGCAGTGGGAAAAGGCCTCCGCGGTGCTGATATGAATTCCGGGATGGATAAGAACGAAGGAATAAGCCGACAGGTCCAGATGAAGAGGTTCCAGCAGTTCACCGCGGCCTTGCCCCAGGCAAGGCTGGTTTAGCAGGAAGAAAGGGCAGTCGCTGCCCAGTTGCGTGGCATAGCGGGCAAGACGGCCCGCGTCCAGGCCCAGCCGGAACTGCCGGTTCAGTAAGTCCAGCATAAAGGCGCCATCAGCGGAACCGCCGCCGAGACCGCCGCCCACCGCAATCTGTTTGTGCAAATAGATATGGACGAAGGGGAGGTCGGGAAAATCCTGCCGCAGCAGCTGCCAGGCACGGATCGTGAGGTTGGCGCCCGGAATGCCGGGAATGGGGCGGCCGGTCGCGGTGAATTGCAGGTCCGGGGAGCGGGTAATTTCGAGAATGTCGTGTAGGGGTAGGGGATAGAAGATCGTTTCGAGATCATGAAAGCCGTCCTCCCGGCGACGTAGGATCTTCAATCCGAGATTGATCTTGCAATTGGGGAATGATACCATTATGCGGGATTCTGGAGCCCTGGGGGTTGTTGTATTATCGGGACCTGCGGCGGCTGTTGATCTCGTCGCGGATGGCGATCGCCCGGATATAATCTTCCTGCTCCAGCACTTCGTTGAGCAGGGTGTTCAACTCGTCCAGCGACAGGCTGCTCAGGTTCTCTCTCGTCCCGCCCTCAGTGGTGGAGACGGTTGCCGTAACGCCGGCCTTTTTCTTTTTGGACGAACTGTCTTCCATCAGGATGCCGGCGCTGTCGAGGATATGTTCATAAGTATAGATAGGGCAGCCAAACCGGACCGCCAGGGCCAGCGCGTCGGAAGTCCGGGAATCGATCTCGACGGTATCGTGCTCACTGACACAAACGAGCTTGGAATAGAAAATCCCTTCCTGAAGATCGCAGATGATAATCTCCTGCAGGTCGATCGTAAAGGCGCTCATGAAATTTTTCATCAGATCGTGCGTCAGCGGGCGGCTGGGGTGCATCTTCTCCAGGGCCACTGCGATCGCCTGGGCTTCGAAACCCCCGATAACGATCGGCAAGCGTCGCAATCCGTTGACTTCCCCGAGCACGACAGCATAAGAATGGGTCTGTGTTATGCTGTGTGACAAAGCCACAATTTCCAGTTCGATCTTCTTCATAATTAATGCACGAAACTAAGGGATTTTCGTGAAAAAAAGGACAGCCGATCACGCTATCCCCTTCAATTTCTTCACGGCCTCTATCATATTGGGTACCACTTCAAAAGCATCGCCAACGATCCCATAATCCGCGGCTTTGAAAAATGGCGCTTCGGGGTCTTTGTTAACAACAACGATCACTTTACTCCTGTTCACACCGGCGAGGTGCTGGATCGCCCCTGAAATGCCGATGGCAATGTATAGATTTGGTGCAATGGCAATGCCCGTCTGGCCGACATGTTCATTGTGCGGGCGCCAGTGGGAATCAGCTACCGGCCGGGAGCAGGCGGTGGCGGCGCCCAGCACCCTGGCGAGCTCTTCGATCATTCCCCAGTTCTCCGGACCTTTCAATCCGCGGCCGCCGCTGACGACGATCTCTGCTTCGGTGAGGGGGACGTGGCCGGAGGCGGGTGTGGTCGATACTACTTTTACCCGCGGGGTGGCCGAGACGGTGAGCGGCACGATCTCCGCCGTGCCTTCTCCTTCCTTGACGGGGTAGGAATTGGGATTCAAGGCAATAACTCGTATCGGCGTGTTGATTGACACATTCGCGAAGGCCTTGCCGGAGAAGACGTTCTTCCGCACCACGAAACCCTTAGCCGTATCGGGCAGGGCTACTGCTCCCGAGACCAGGCCGGCTTTCAGCCGGGCCGCTACGCGCGGCGCTATCGCCTTACCGTTCACGTTGTTGGAGAAGACCAGCACGGTGGCGCCCGTTGCGGTTGCGGTGTCTGCGATAACCCGGGCAAAAAGCTGGGCATCGAGATGGTTGAGCGTTTCCTGAGCGGCCTGATGGACTTTTTTCACCCCGTAGCGGCCGAGAGAGCTAAGGTCACTGTCGACCGTTCCAAGCAAAATTCCTTCTGCGGTTACCCCCAGCTGACCGGCGAGCGCCGCGCCATAGCTCAGGGCTTCGAGTGCCGCTTTTTTGACATGGCCATCCGAATGATCAATAAATATCAGTACTGACATACAATTCTTTTAACGGGTTCTAAAAAACTTTTGCTTCTTCATGCAAGAGCCGGATGAGCTCTGCGGGATTGTCCGCGGGTACCAGTTTGACACCGGCCTTGGCGGGCGGCAGTTCGAAGGATACGATGCTGGTCAGGGTATCCATGGCAACCGGTTCAAGCACCTTCAACGGCTTGGTCCGCGCGCCCATAATCCCTTTCATATTGGGGATCCGCTGTTCGGCTACGCCTTTCTGACAGCTGACCACCACCGGCAGGCTGACGGCATCGGTCTCTTCGCCGCCTTCAATTTCCCGGGTAACCGTAGCCGTGGTACCGTTCAGCTCGAATTTGACGGCGAGCGATATATAGGGCAGGTCCAGCAGCTCCGCCAGGATGCCGCCAATGGAAGAACCGTTGTAGTCGATGGTCTCCTTGCCGGTAAAGATCAGGTCATAGGCGCCTTGCCGCGCGACTTCGGCCAGCTGTGCAGCCACATAGTAGGAGTCGGCGCTGTCCGCATTTACGCGGATTGCCTCATCGCCGCCGATGGCCAGGGCCTTGCGGATGATCGGCTCGGTGTCTGCCAGGCCGACCGTTGCGAGGTGGATGACCACAGAGGGGTCTTTTTCCTTGAGTTCGATCGCACGGACCAATGAATACCATTCATCGTATGGATTGATGATCCACTGAACCCCGTCGCCGTTGAACTTTGTATTGTTTTGCGTGAAACTTATCTTCGCCGTTGTATCCGGCGTTTTGCTGATACACACTAAGATCTTCATGGTAAAGTTGTTTATGCAACTAAAACAAAGATAAGTTTTGTCAGGATAATTAGGGAATAAATTTTGAAAAATTTTCGACGTGGATAGGATAGAGAAATTGAAAGAGTTCCTGGCTGCCGAACCCCACGACTCCTTTATCAGGCATGCGCTGGCTATGGAGTACCTGGCGCTGGGGGAGGAGGGGATGGCCCGCAGCCTGCTGGAACAGGTGCTGGAACGGGACGCGGATGCGACCGGGTCCTATTATCAGCTGGGCAAGCTGCTGGAGCGGGCGGGAGAGACGGCGCTGGCGCTTCAATGGTATGAGCGGGGGATGGAGGCCGCCCGCAGGACCGGCGAAAAACGGGCCTATAACGAGCTCCGGACCGCTTATGACGATCTGGTCGACCTATAGTAATCTGAACTTTCCTTCTTCCAATCCTTCGCGGATCAGTTGCGCTGTCGCGGCGGGATCGGTTTGATCGCTGATGATCAGGTGGCGGCGGCCGACGTCCCCGAAATCTGCGTATAGATCGTGATAGGGCGTATAGTCGTTGATGATGCCTTCGGCGCGGCCCGCGCAGCGGGCCGCGCATACCTCCTGAGCCGGTCTCAGGACGACATAATCCATCGGTACTTCCTTGCGCCGGACAACCTTGTCCGCGGTTTCGAGGAACCACGGCGGGATCGAAAAGTCGAGCAGGGTCTCATACCCATACAGTGCATAGGGCATCGCGGCGGCGACCATCGCCGTCATGATCATCTTAAAATTCGCATGTCCGGGCAGGTGCTCCGATCTGCGGGTAATATGGCCCCAAAACATATCCCCTTCAATATAGACCATCGCGCCGGCGGAACGGGCGATCAATTCCCGCGCGACCGTCGTCTTGCCCGCGCCGACCGGACCGGAAAGCAGAATAATCGATTTCATCCTGCTGAAATTTACGAACTTTGACGATTTCAATGGATTTACTCGAGGCCTTTAAAAATTATATAACCAGGGAGCGTCTCTTTACATCGGGAGACCGACTCCTCCTGGCAGTGAGCGGCGGGCTGGACTCGGTCGTCCTTTGCGAGTTGGCCTATCGCGCAGGGTTCAATTTTACGATCGCCCACTGCAATTTTCACCTGCGCGGCGCGGAAAGCGACCGCGATGAAGCCTTTGTCCGGCAATTGGGGACGCGATATGGCCATGAAGTACTGGTAGCGTCCTGGGATACGAAAGCCTATGCCGCGGAAAATAATATATCTTCTATGCAGGTTGCGGCACGGATATTACGCTATGAATGGTTCGCAGAAGTCCTCGACGGGTGGGGCGGGGGAGGAGCCCTGCTTACGGCCCATCACCGCGACGACAATGTTGAGACGATGCTGATGAACTTTTTCAGAGGTACCGGGATCGCCGGACTTCGCGGGATGCTGCCCCGCCAGGGAAGGATTGTCCGCCCGCTTTTGTTTGCTAGCCGGGTCGGGCTCGAGGATTTTGCCGGGGCGGAAGGGCTTGCCTGGGTGGAGGACAGCTCCAATGAATCGGACATCTATACGCGTAATTTCTTCCGTCACCAGGTTATTCCGTTGATTCGGCAAGCTTACCCAATGGTATCCGGCAATCTGGCCGACAACATCGACGTTTTCCGCGACATCGAGACGGTCTATCGCCGGTCGATCGATGCCCAGATCCGCAAGTTGGTAGAGCACAAGGGCAGCGAGGTCCACATCCCGGTATGGAAGCTCCTAAAAAGCGAGCCGCTTCCGACGCTGATCTATGAGCTATTCACCCCATATGGCTTTACGCCAGGTCAGACCGGCAGCGGCATCGGGGCTCTACTGCACAGCCCTTCGGGGAAATATATCTGTTCAGCTACGCATCGCCTGTTAAAGGATCGGCGCTGGCTGATCATAAGTCCGCTGGAGGGCGGCGGGGCGGCGACAGTCGTAATCGAAAAGGATCGGTCGATTGTCGATTACGCGGCGGGTAGGCTAACGCTGGAGTGGCTGCCGGAAAGTACGGGCCAGCTGACAACAGAAAGCCCGGTCGCATGGCTGGATGCGGGACAGATCGATTTTCCCCTGCTCCTGCGGCCCTGGAAGCCCGGCGACTACTTTTATCCCTTGGGGATGCGAAAAAAGAAAAAGCTGGCCCGGTTCTTTATCGACCAAAAGCTCTCGCTGGCCGAGAAGGAAAAAGTTTGGGTGCTGGAGATGAACAAGAAGATCATCTGGGTCGTAGGCCGCCGCATCGATGACCGGTTCAAGCTGACGAACGCTACCAGGCAGGTCTTGCGCATCACTGTGTCAGGTTGAACCTTGGGTGTACCAGCTCATTGAGAAAAGTATTGACGACACTCGGTCGCGCAACAATCGTAAAGACTATGCCATAGATCGCCCCCCATAGATGCGCATCATGGTTGACGTTGTCGCCGCCCCGCCGCGACATATAGATAGTATAACCGAGAAAGAGAACGGCATATACGATCGCCGGTACGTCTATCGAAAAAAATAATTGCAGGGTTTCCCACGGGTCGATCAGAATAAAGGCGAACAGGACGGCGCAAACGCCGCCGGAAGCACCGAGGCTCCGGTAGTTGTAATTGTCATGCTGCTTAAGATAGGACGGGATATTCGCGACGACGATCGCGCTGAGATAAAGGAACGTAAAATAATAATGCTGTAAACCCAGACGGCCCATGTAAAATAATTCCAAACCCCGGCCAAAGAAATATAGCGTGAACATATTAAAGGCCAGGTGCATGAGATCGGCATGGATAAATCCGCAGGTCAGAAAGCGATAATATTGACGCCGCATGCTGATCGCCGGGGGCCAGAAGATAAGGGCGTCCATGAGCCGGGAATTGTTGAAAGCAAGAAAGGATACGATAGTGGTGAGAACAACGATGATCATCGTGATCGACTGGGACATCGGGATTTTTGGCTAAAGATAAGCGAAATTACGGATGATGATACCGCATTATGGATGATGGTACCGCTCGTTCCGCAGAATGCTGCATGCCCGATACAACTGTTCGGCGACGACCAACCGGACCAGCTGATGCGGGAAGGTCAGCAATGAAAGGGACCACCGCGAATCGCTCCTTTTCAGCACCGCTTCGTCGAGCCCATGGATGCCGCCGATCAAAAAGACTAAATTTTTGACGCTATCATTAGCACGGTCTTGTAATAATTGCGCCAGACCTTCAGAAGTCAATTGCTTGCCCCGTTCATCCAGGGCGACGAGCCAATCGTCTTTTGTCAGCGCGTCGAGGATGATCTCTCCCTCTTTTTTCTTCAGGTCGGGGACAGAAAGCGCCGCTGCATTCCGCGGCGGCGCGATCAGTTTCCATTCCACGGGATAATAACGGGCTATCCGGCGGGTGAAGTCATCTACTCCCGGCTTGATATACGACTCGTGCTCTTTCCCGATGGACCAGAGTTGAAGTTTCATGTTATTCGCCCGCCGGCAGTTTCACGGTAAACAGGCTTCCTTTACCGGGCAGGCTTTCGATCAGCAGCTCGCCGCCGTTGCGGATGGCGAATTCCCGGCACAGCATCAGTCCCAAACCGGTACCGGATTCGCCTGCCGTGCCTTTAGTGCTGTAGAACGAATTACTCAGGATCTTCCGGAGGGCGTCGGGATCGATCCCCATACCGGAATCGCGCACGAACAGTTCGACGCCAAGCGGTGTCTTCTGTGCGGCTATCTTGATCTCGCCGTTCTCCGGCGTATACTTGATGGCGTTGGAAAGGAGGTTGCGGATGATCAGGCTGACCATATCCATGTCCGCAAGGGCGATAACCGGGTTGTCGCCGCAGACCGTTACGCGGATATGTTTGGCGTCTGCCTGCAAGCGAAGTAGGCGGCTCACGTCGCCGATTGTCTCTGCCAGGTCGACCGGCTGCGTCCTGATGCTATCCGCCCGCATCTGGCTGCGGGCCCAGACAAGCAGGTTTTCCATCAAACTCGTCGTATAGGTCAGCTCACTCACTACCTCCGGCACCATGCTTTTGATTTCCTGAGCCGGCATATCGTATTGCTGCATATTGCGGAACAGGTTACGCAGAGCGTAGATCGGCGACTTCAGGTCATGGGCGATGATTGAGAAAAGCCGGCCCTTGAAGATGTTCAGTCGCTGGAGCTCTTCGGTCTGCTGCATTAGCAGTTGCTCATTCTTCGCGATGGCCTCCTTTTGCTTCAGGATACTATATTGGTAGCCGGTATTCTCCCTTTTGATCAGGAACAGGCCATAGAAGATGAAGCCCAGCGCGAGGAGCTGATTGAAGAAGTAAAAGTACAGGTTGACCGCGGCCAGCTGGTAGGTATAGGTCTTGCAGACAACCGCCAGCCCGAAATAGCTGCCCATCGACAACGCAAGGGCAAAGAGCATCTGGCTGAGGTTCTGGATAAAGAAGACGGACAGGATGCCGTAGAGGATGAAGGACAATTCGACACCCATATTGAAGCCCCAGAAGTAGACGAAGCTGGTGGCAACCGGATAGAGCCCAAAATAGGCTATTTGTGCCAGGTAGTACTCGCGGCGCGCGTTTAGCACCAGCACCAGTATACTGACAAAGGCGGGGATGGCCGCCACTATCCAGGCCATGACGGGTAACTGGTGATGCCGGATCAACCCCCAGGCGGGGATGACGATCCCGGTGAGCAGCTGAAAAAAATTAAGCTGGTTGAATATCCCCAGCTTCCTCTTTTCATAATCGTCCATGTTTTCGGTAAACCCTATTCCCTTGATCTTTTCGAGCAGCCGCAGGATCGCCGAAGTGGCGGTCTTGAGTTTGAATTTGCCCTGCCATTGAATACCCGGGCTAAAGGTTTCAGGGCGTTGAGGAAAAAGCAGCGCTTTTTGAAATAGGAATTTCATGTGGGTTCAAGTAGCTACGGACCGGTAAAATAGAGATTATTATCCATTCCGTCAAGCCCCCCACCCATTCATTAGAATACCATTAGAAACCAGGCAACTGATCGGCGTTTTCCCCGGGGGTATTATCTTTGCGGAGGTTTAATTCAATTGATCGTTATGGCGTTAATCGACTGGATGGGGAAACTGGGGAAAGGGACGTTTGATGGGATTAGAAACGAAAAATTCAAGCATAACTTGTTGCAGGCGATCCCGTTCTGGGTCGCCTCCCTGCTTACGGGCCTGGTGGCGGTCGCGTATACCCGATTGTTCGCGCTGGCGGAAAACGGTACCGCCTCCATCGTTCACTGGCATCGCTGGCTTTTGTTCCTGGTCACGCCGGCCTGTTTTCTCCTGGCCTGGTGGGTGGTCCGGCGGTTCGCGCCCTTTGCCCGGGGCAGCGGTATTCCGCAGGTGATGGCATCCATCGAACTGGCCAAACCAAAGCACAATGACCGGGTCAAACAATTATTAAACCTGCGCATTGTGGTTGTCAAGATCCTTTCCAGTCTGATCATGGCATTGGGCGGCGGAGTGATCGGCAGGGAAGGGCCGACGATCCAGGTGGCAGGGTCTATTTTCCGCAAGGTGAACGAGTGGCTGCCCCGCTGGTGGCCGAAGGTATCCAAGCGGAATATGATCATGACAGGCGCGGCCGCGGGTCTGGCGGCGGCTTTCAATACGCCGCTTGGCGGGATTGTCTTCGCCGTGGAGGAGCTAACGCGGACGCATATCAGCTATTTCAAGACGGCGCTGTTCACGGCGGTTATTATCGCCGGCCTGACGGCGCAGGCGCTGCTTGGCCCTTATCTTTATCTGGGTTATCCGGATGTAACCAACGTGTCCGGCTCCATTTTTTTCGGCGTTATCCTCGTGGCCATCCCCGCCGGGCTGGGCGGCGCGCTGATGTCGCGGGGCATGCTAAAGCTCTTGCAATGGAAGGCCGGTTTCCGCTACATCCGCCAACATGTTTGGTATATCGTCGGTTGTGCGCTGATCATTGTGACGGCGGCCTGTTTTATCGACGAACGGATATTGGGATCGGGGAAGGGGCTGATGACGACGGCGCTGTTCACTTCGAATAAATACAACCCCTGGTATCTGCCGCTCCTGCGGATCGCCGGGTCGACATTGTCGTTTACGACGGGGGCTTCCGGCGGGGTATTTGCCCCGGCTTTGGCCGCCGGTGCGAGTATCGGTGCGACGATCTCCGGCTGGCTTCACCTGGCGGCAACCAATTCCAACCTACTGATCCTGTCGGGGATGGTCGGATTCCTGACCGGGGTTACCCGCACACCCTTCACCTCCGCCATTCTTGTCCTGGAGATGACCGACCGCCACAACGTGATCTTTCATCTGATGCTGGCGGGAATGGTATCCAGCCTGGTGGCGATGCCGGTTGACCGCCACTCCTTCTATGACCATCTCAAATTTCAATATCTCCGCGAGATCGTTGGCGAAGAAGAGGAGTTGACCGCTCATCCAAATGCGGAAGAGGAAGAGCCCGAAGAGTGATTGGGAATCCTTATCTTTAGGTACCTAACGACAAAATCTGCCAAACATGAAATCATCTTCACGCCGGTCCATCGATCGCCGCAAATTCATGCAAATCACCGCCACGAGTGCCTTGGGTTTTACCATTTTACCGAGACACGTGCTGGGCGGAAAGAATTATGTCGCCCCAAGCGATATCGTCAACTTCGCTTACATCGGGACCGGAACCGAAGGGATTCGCGAAATGTTTCCCTTCCTGGAGGCACCCAATGTCCGCGTCGTAGCTATCTGCGACCCCCAAAAAAACGCCATCGGCTATAAGGATTGGGCGCCGGATTGGACCAAAAACATGATCCGGACCATGACGAAAAAGGCCGACTGGGAACCCGGCGGCGACAATACCATCCCCGGCGGCCGCGATTGCGGCAAATCCATCGTCGAAACCTACTACGCCAATAACAACCCGGATTACAAATACAAGGAATGTAAAGCTTACGCCGATGTCCGGGAGATGTTCGACAAAGAAAAAGGCATCGATGCGGTCAAGATCATGACACCCGATCACCTCCACGGCGTTCTCTGTATGGCAGCGATGAAACGGGGCAAACATGTGATGGTCCACAAACCGCTAAGCAACCGCCTGCTCGAAGGGAAAAAAGTCATTGAATATGCCCGCAATTCCAAGGTGATCACCCATCTGACGCCCTGGGATGCCAATGGTTCGATGGACCAGGTGATGACGTGGATCAATGCCGGGATCATCGGCAACCTTCAGGAAATACACAACTGGACTAACCGCCCGGTATGGCCGCAATACGATACCCTTCCGACCGACACCCCGCCTCTACCTCCGGGATTCGACTGGGACCTCTGGCTTGGGCCGGAAGCTCAGCGCCCCTACAGCCCCAATTACACCAACATGGTCTTCCGCAGCTGGTATGATTTCGGCGGGGGTTCGTTTGCTGACATGGGGCACTATAGTCTCTGGGTCGTCTTCAAGGCGCTGGAGCTTGAGAAACCCACCTATGTCGTACCAAACTTCACCCATGTCACCGAATTTAACGGTGTCGTTCCCTTCCAGGTCAAAAACGACTTCTCTTTTCCCACGGCCTGCTCGGTCCGTTACAAATATCCCGCAAAAGGCTCACGCCCCGCGGTCGATCTGATCTGGTACGATGGCGGACTTCGCCCTGCCATACCCGAAGAACTGCTCGTGCAAAACAAGGAGCTGGAGCCCGAAGGGATGATGTTCGTGGGCGATAAAGGAAAGATCCTCTGCGGCTTCCACGTCGACAATCCCCGCATCCTCTCCGGCACCCGGATGGAAACGGCTCCGGCGGAGCGCCCGCGGAGCGAGGTAGACCGGTACACGGTGGCCATCCAGACCTTTATCAACGCCATAAAAACCGGACAGCAATACACGGGCTCCTTCCGCGAAGCCGAAGACATCACGGAAGCGATCAATCTCTATGCGGTCTCCCTTCGTGCCCGCTCTTCATTGAGATATGATGCTGCAAGTCGCACGATCACCAACAATTCAGACGCCAATAAATACCTTTCCCGTGAGTACCGGCCGGGATGGGATCTCGACACGATCTAAATTGTAGTCCATGAAAAAATTAAGCAGAAGAAAATTCATCGGGCAGACGGCCATGGGTCTGGGCGCGGCCTGGACCTTGTCCAATATTCCCACGGTGCTTCGCGCGACCCCGCATTTTGTGGATGTTCCATTGGGCTTCCAGACCTTTCCGATCCGGGACCGGCTGGGCAAGGACTTCGCCGGGACCTTGAAGACAATGCGCGGTTATGGCTACGACCTGGTGGAAATGTGCGCACCGGATGACTATAAAGATATCGGTTTCGGAAGCCTGGTGGGTACGAAGCCTGCCGATCTGAAAAGCATGATCGCTGATACCGGCCTGATCTGTCCGAGCTGTCACTTCGGATGGGGTGGATTAAAAGATCACCTGGATGAACGGATCGAGTTCGCCCATGGTCTCGGACTATCACAGATGATCTGCTCCACCTTTTGGATTCAGGATAAGGCAACGCTGGATGACTACAAGAAGAACGCGGACCAGCTCAACAAAGTCGCGGAAAAGATCAAGGGGGCAGGGATGGCAACCGGATTCCACAATCATGAGTTTGAATTCCATGAGCTCGACGGTCAACTGATCTACGATGCGCTGATGGCGACTTTCGACCCCGCCCTGGTAAAGATGCAGTTCCAGACCGAGGTGATCAATCTCGGCTATAAGGCCTCCACCTATTTCACCAAGTATCCCGGCCGCTTCATTTCCTCCCACCTTTCCGACTGGACGACAGACAAAAAGGAAGTCCCGATCGGGCAGGGGGTGATCGACTGGAAGGAATACTTCCCGGCAGCAAAGACCGGCGGGGTAAAGAATTTCTTCGTGGAAATGAATTTTGAAACGTTCGAACCCAGCGCAGCGTATATTCATCGGCTGAAAATTTAAGCCTACATTTGACGTACTATGAAAGTTGTCTTATTGTCAGGCGTCCTGACTTTCTTTGTTTTATTGTCCCGGGCACAGATGACCGACAGTGTCCGCTGTTCGGGGGACCCCTCTCAAACATATGCGCTCTACATTCCGCAGCGGGGGCTTAGTCAGGCTCTGCCGGTGGTCTATTGCTTCGACCCGCATGGTTCGGGGATCCTTCCGGTCAGGAAATACAAGGCGCTGGCCGATGCGTATGGCTTTATCCTCGTGGGCAGCAACAACTCCCGGAACGGAAATGACTGGGCAACGACGGAGACGATCTGGCAGAATCTGACCGCGGATACCCGGAACCGGGTGAAGATGGACCCTCGGCGCGTCTATACAGTTGGATTTTCAGGCGGCGCCAAAGTGGCCAGCTATGTGGCCATTCAGCATCTGGGTATCAGCGGGGTGATAGCAGGCGGCGCGGGGTTACCCGATGGGGTATCGGCGGGCGATTTTTCGTTCAGTTTCACCGCCATCGCGGGTCAGGGCGATATGAACCTCACCGAGCTGGTAGCGCTCAGCGATGCGCTGGACAAGACCCGGACCCGGCACCGGCTCATCCTCTTCGATGGTAAGCACGAATGGGCGCCGGTCAATACGATGGCGCTTGCTTTTGCGGGTCTGCAATTCGATGCGATGCGGGCGGGTGTGATCCCGAAAGACATCCAGACAATCAGCGGGTATATCGCGGGCAGCAAAAAACGCCTCAAGGCTTATCTACTGACCAGCCAACTGATCAAAGCGGCGCAGGAATGCAATTTATCGATCGCCGATCTGGACGGACTTAGCCGCCAGTCAGCCTGGTTCCGACAGCAGGCCGCCGCACTGGCGAACAACCCCGAATACGTCAGTCAGCGGCAGGGTCAACAGGATCTCCTTGCGACGGAGCAGAATACAAAGGCGGAATATACGCCCCATTTCCAGCAGGCGGATGACGCATACTGGAGCACCACTATCCATGATCTGCAAACGAAGTCTGTGGGGCATACCCCGACGGAACAGATGTATCAGCGGCTGCTGGCCTATCTCTCCCTGGCTTTCTATTCCATCAGCAACCAGCTGATCACGGGGAATGACAACGTTCGGGCGCGGCCTTTTGTGGAGTTGTACAAGCTGGCCGATCCGACGAATACCGAGGCCTGGTATTTCTCCGCCATTCTGAATGCGCGGGAGGGAAAAGGTCATGAAGCGGAAGCGGACCTGCTCAAGGCGGACAGCTATGGGTTCCGGGATAAGGTGCGTCTTTCGCAGCAAGCCGAATTTCAGGCCCTGGATAAAGAGAAGATTGAGAAGGGGATGCGTCCTTAAGCATGCTGAGCCGGCCGGAGGCCGGATCGACCGATAGGTCAGACGTTAGATTTCTCCAAGTACAGATGAAAACTGTCACCCCGGAGACCAAGCCGCATAGCTTCCAGCGCTACGACTTCCGAAGGGTTGATATTGCCCAGATTGGCATTGGCGCCGATAAGGGTGAGGAAATAAAGCTGCTGGTCCTTCTGGGGCGCTTCCCACAAGATTTTTTCGGCAGGGACTTTTGTAAGGATCTCCTGCACCAGCCCTTCGCGTACTTCGCCCGAATCCCGGTAGATGCCGACGTTTCCCGTCTCGCGCGATTCGGCAACGATATAACTGGAGCCGGCGTTCAGTTCGGCCTGTATCAACCGGATCCATTGATAGGGTGGGGTGATATGTTCGCGGTCTTTGTCCTTTGACCCGATCTCACTTAAGACTGTGCCGTATTTGGCCAACTTTTCGATATAGCCGCATTTTTCGGCATGGGTGATATCGATGGAACCATCTGAAACTTCAATATGGGATATCTCATATTCTTTCAGCAGGTGGACATAGTCGTCGAACTGCCCGCGGATCACATATGCTTCGAACAGCAGGCCGCCGAAGAATACCGGGATTCCCGCATCCCGAAACAGCCCGATCTTGTCATGTAGACCGCCCGTGAACAACGGGGTCCCGAAGGCCAGCTTGACCAGGTCGATATGCGGACCGGCTCCCGAGATGAGGTGCCGTGCCTCCATGACACTCAACCCTTTATCATAGACCATTGTGAGTCCATGCGATCTCGGTTGGGCCGTTCGCTCCGGGATCTGAGTCAGGTGGAAGTTCATAAGCGCAAGTTAAACCAAAACTTATTCTTAACTTACATTTAAATACTTGCCATATGGCCCAGATGGACACCAAAACCGCGGAGAAAATATCCAAAGCGCTCTCCGATCCAACGAGGCTGAAAATCCTCAGTGAAATCAAAAAAAAGAATGATTGGCTGTACTGCGTAGATCTTTACGACAACATCAATCTTGCTCAACCTTCGATCTGCCACCACCTGAAACAGCTGACCGAAACGTCCATCATCCTCCCTGAAAAAGAAGGGCGGAATATCAAGTATATGATGAACAATGACGTCATCGACGACTTTATCGGCTTCCTTCAGGCGCTGAAAAAATAACTCCAGGGGCCAAAAAAATTAATCCGCGGTGTGAAAAAATAAATCCATTTATCCATTGAAATATTTCTATCTTTTCTTATCTTTGGTGGGATAGATATCGATGCAGGGCGGTTAGCCCAATATAAAGCATTGATACATAGATACAACTGAATGGATTAATTTAAAAAGATTGTTTATGAACACCAACTGTCTGTCAAACCGCGAGCATTTCGAATCGCCCTTGCTTCATGAAAGGACCAAGGGCCTGGGCCGTCATTTTCTCTACACCGTACTCGCGTTCGCCGCGCTATGCGTCGTATCGTATCTCCTGCACGGCTTTTAATCATTTCATAACCTGTTGCCCGCGCATTCCGACTTAGATTTGGTCCATCAAGACCCAATCCGACCATGCCTGACACCAGACGAGAATTCCTCAAGAAGACCGCGCTGCTGACCGGTGCAGCCGGCGCAGCCCAGCTCTTCCCCGAAGCGATCCTTCGTGCGCTTGCCATCGCGCCGCCGGAGGGCAGCACCTGGCAGGATGCGGAGCATATCGTGATCCTTATGCAGGAGAACCGCTCCTTCGATCACACGCTGGGGACGCTTCGCGGGGTTCGGGGCTACAACGACCCCCGGGCCATCCAACTGCCGAACGGCAACCCCGTCTGGCTGCAATCCAATAAGGAAGGGCAGACCTTTGCACCTTTCCATCTCGACATCCGGAATACGAAGGCCACGTGGATGGACTCGCTGCCGCATTCCTGGGCCAACCAGGTCAGTGCCCGCAACGACGGAAAGTATGATCAGTGGCTGGAATGGAAACGCAACAGCATTTCCGAGTATTCGAACATGCCGCTGACGATGGGGTATCATACCCGGGAGGATCTGCCTTTTTATTATGCGCTGGCCGACGCGTTCACGGTCTGCGACCAGAACTTCTGTTCTGCGTTGACGGGTACCAACCCGAACCGCTTGTATTTCTGGACCGGGACCGTCCGTGAAGAGCAGCACGCGAATTCCCGCGCGCATGTATGGAACGACGATATGGACTACGGTACGCTGAAGTGGCCGACCTTTCCCGAGCGCCTGGAGGCGCTGGGAGTGTCGTGGAAATGTTATCAGAATGAAGTGGCGATCCCTACCGGGTTCCAGGGGGAAGAAGATCCCTGGCTTTCGAATTTTCAGGACAATCCGCTCGAGTTCTTCGCGCAGTACAATATTCAGCTGCATCCGCTGCATGTGGAATTCCTGAAGAAGGAGAGGGAACGGCTGCTTAACGATATCGCCCAACTTAAGAATGTGAAGCAGGCACAGCAGGATCTGGACAAGATCAACGCGCATCCCGCGTTCGCCGCCGGGCTTACGCTCGATCAGCTAACGCCGCAGCAGCAGGCGCTGCATCGCAAAGCCTTTGATACCAATGCCGGCGACCCGCATCACCGTAACCTGGAAGACCTGACCTATCAGGATGGCAGCGTTCAGCGGGTCATGAAAGCGCCGCAGGGGGACGTGCTGTATCAGTTCCGGAAAGATGTGGAGAGCGGAAAGCTCCCGACGGTCTCCTGGCTGTGCGCGCCGGAAAACTTCTCCGATCATCCGTCCGCGCCGTGGTATGGCGCCTGGTATGTTTCGGAAGTCATGGACATCCTCACGCGCAATCCCGAGATCTGGAAGAAGACGATCTTCATCCTGGCCTATGACGAGAACGACGGCTATTTTGATCATATCCCGCCGTTCACCGCGCCGCATCCATATAATCAAAGTACGGGCAAGGTTTCGGCGGGTATTGACACGAGCGTGGATTATATAACCCATGAGCAGGAGCAGGAACGGAACGGCTTCCCCGAGCCGTTCGATCGGGAATGCTCGATCGGACTTGGTTTCCGCGTACCGTTGATCATTGCCAGCCCGTGGACGCGGGGAGGCCGGGTCAACTCCCAGGTCTTCGATCATACGTCCACCTTGCAATTCCTCGAGCGGTTCCTTTCACATAAGCTGGGCAAGCCGGTGCGGGAAAACAATATCTCCGATTGGCGCCGCCTTGTGTGCGGGGATCTGACTTCTGTCTTTCGGCCTTATCACGCCGGAACGATGGCCGATGCGGATTTCCTCGCAAAGAACGCCTTCCTGGAAAGCATTCATAAAGCCCGTTTCAAGCCGCTGCCGAATGATTTCACCGCTGACTTCTCTGCGCGCCAGGAGCCCGGGACGAAGCCTTCCTGCGCGCTGCCGTATTGCATGACCGCCGACGGCCGGCTTGGCGCGGACAGAAATCATTTTGAGATTGTTTTCTCCAATGATAGCAGGCCTTTTGGTGAAAAGACGGCTGGTGCCCCATTCAACGTCTATGGTCACGGTCGCACATGGGCCTATGGGGTGAAGCCTGGTGACAGTCTTGGCGATGCGTGGTCGCTGGCGGCATTTGACAGCGGCTTTTACCATCTCCGCGTATATGGGCCGAACGGGTTCTATAGGGAATTCGGTGGGAACGCCGGCGATCCGGCGCTGGGGATCAGCTTCGGTTATGAACCGTCAGAAGGCGCCCATCCGATGACAGGAAATGAGATCGTGCAGCTGAAGAATGACGGCGATGCCTGTACTGTGACGATCGTGGACAATGCCTACAAAAAAGAATATCCGTCGCAACAGGTGGGTGCCGGCGAGCGGAGTTCGGTAACGATCCTGTCGGCGAAGGATCAGGGCTGGTATGATTTCACCGTGCGAATAAAGGGTAATGAGATGTTCAGACAACGTTTTGCGGGCCGGATCGAGACCGGGAAGGCCAGCATCAGCGACCCGTATATGGGAAATGCTGTACCTTCAAACACATGAAGACCATACTCTCCACTATCGGGCTCCTGGTCCTTTCCAATGCATTTATGACGATGGCCTGGTACGGTCATCTTCGTTTTTTCGGTAAGGGCAGTTCCTGGCAACCTTCGTTGTTCGTTATTATCCTGATCAGCTGGGGCTTAGCTTTCTTCGAATATTGTTTCCAGGTTCCGGCTAACCGGATCGGCTTCGATGAGCAGGGCGGCCCTTTCAACCTGGTCCAGCTAAAGGTCATCCAGGAGGTAATCACCCTGGTCGTTTTTGCGGCATTTTCGCTGATCTTTTTCAAAAATCTTACCTTTAAGTGGAATCACGTGGCTGCTTTCTTCCTGCTGGTTGGCGCCGTCTATCTGATCTTTAAAAAGTAACTGACCATGGACACCGATGACTTCAGTTGGAAGACGTGGCACAAATTCGGTTTTCGGTTCTTCTTTTTATTTTTAGGTTTAGCTTCCGTCTTCACCTGGATTATGGCAATTTATTTTGCCTATCGCGCCGTTGCCACGACCAGCATCGAAAGTCTGTATCCCATATTTAAGCCGTTAAGCGGCTTTCTCCATTGGCTGGACAAATATATTTATCACACAGGGTATGATCCCGATTTGCATATCCCCTTACCCGTGGACAATCATTTTGGGGTCGCATATCATCTCACCCTGGTTCTCCTCGCGGGTATCGGGGCCGTCATCTGGAGCGCCTTGGATAAAAGGCGCATCAACTACGTCAGGTTATCCCATTGGTTCAACATCTACTTACGATATACGCTGGCTGTCACCATATTGGGATATGGGATCGATAAAGTGATACCCGTACAGATGCCCTATCCCCGCTCGGTGGATATGGTAAGGCTTTTTGGCAACCAGAGCAAGGAAGACCTGTTGTGGAAATTCATCGGTATTTCGCCGGGCTATTCGCTGTTTACCGGGGGCTGTGAAGTACTGGCCGGGGTATTGCTGTTTTCCAGGCGAACGGCTGTGTTTGGATATCTTTTTGTGCTGGGGTTGCTTACCAACGTGGTGGCGTTAAATTGGTTTTACAATATATCGGTTAAATTATTTTCCTCCCTGCTATGGTTAAATGCTTTTTACCTGCTGGCGCCATGGCTGGTTACTATCTTCAAATTCTTTTTTTCGGGTAAGCCGGCCGTCATACCGCAACGGCAATTTGCTTTTCGGAAAATATGGAAAAGCTATTTGCTGCGGGGTGCGATGATCGGTCTGCCGCTGCTTTTTTTTGCCTTGTTCGGTTTTGGCGATGTCAAACGATATCGGGATGAAATCGCCAGTGCACGTAAAGAAAAAATCTATAAGGTCGCGGCCTTCTCGGTCAAGGACAGCCTTATGACCGCCGACAGCGTCCGCTGGCGACGCGTACTATTTGTCTATGACAATTACATGCTGATCTACAATATGAATGATCTGCAGGACTGGTATCGGTACGACCTGGATAGCGCGAACAAAACGCTCACCTTGCATGCGCTTTACAAACCGGACGTTATGACGCTCCGATATGCCTATCCATCCGATGGCGAAATGCACCTTAATGGGAAATGGAAGGGAGCGCAGGACATCGATGTTTCACTCAAGCTGTCGCCGGTGGACAGCATGTATTTGAATAAAGAGAAGATAAAGGTCATGCAGGATTAGTTGCCATGCGGTCCGCGCCGGGATAGCGAATCTTCTTCCTGCTTTTTCTTTTCCTTTTCTTTCTTCTTGAAGAAACCGCGAAGCAGGAAATTATGCTGCGCAGCCTCCATATTCTGGTCCAGCTTTTTGGTGCTGGAGTTCAGGTTCTGCATGGTGGAGCTTATATTGGAGGAAAGGGTCGTATCCTGGAGCAGCTTCCCGAGCGCGCCCTTACCATGCGAGATACGATAGGCGATATCGGCCAGGTTGCCGGTGATCAGCGCCGCATTGTCGGCTGAAGTTTTCAGGCTGGTGAGGATAGCGTTCGTCTCGATGGGCGGCAGCGATGCCAGCGTATCGCCGTTGCGGACGGCCAGGGTATCGGGGGTACCGGGTATAAGGACGATCACCCTGTCGCCCATGAGGCCTTCGGTGCCGATGCTGGCCTTTGCATCCTTTTTAATGAACTTCTCCACGCCTTTCTGGATGATCATGCTCACCTCTACCGTCGTATCGGTGATTAGCGCGATATCCTCGACCGTTCCGACGTCGATCCCGCCAACCTGCACATTGCTCCCGGTCTTGAGCCCGCTGACGGATTTGAACCGCGCACTGATCGTGACAATCGACCCAAATTTGTTCTTTTGCTTCCCGATATAGTAGATCGCGCTGATCGCAAGCACCAGCATGGCGATCGAGAAAAGGCCCAGCTTCCATTTATAATTTTTTTCCTTTGGCATAACCGGTAGTTTAATAAAAAAATGATTGTACCCATTCGTCTTCCGACGCTTTCAATTCCTCATACGTTCCTTCTGCGACAACTACGCCTTCGCGCAACATGATGATCCGATCGGCGGTCATCTTTGCGCAGGCCATATCGTGGGTGATCGTTATCGAGGAAATATTGTATTTCTTTTTCATCAGGATCATCAGCTCGCTGATCTCTTTGCCGGTGCCGGTGTCCAACCCTGTCGTAGGTTCGTCGTAAAGCATCAGTTCCGGGCGCAGGATCAGTGTCCGGGCGAGCCCGATCCGTTTGCTCTGGCCACCGGATAGTCGGGACGGCAGCTGGTCGATCGACTCGGTCAGCCCGACATTGTCCAGCATCTCCATGACCAGCGCCTGCTTCTTGTCCCTGCTCAAATCCTTCTTGTGCTGACGCAATGGAAAGAGGAGGTTTTCCTTGACGGACATCGAATCGTAAAGGGCGGCGCTTTGAAAGAGAAAACCCATCCGGATCCTCCATTCGTTCAGCTCTGCATAGCGGAGGGAGGACAGGTCCCTCCCGAAGACCCGGATCTCACCTTCATCCGGCCATTCCAGTCCGACGAGGCATTTGATTAACACGGATTTTCCGGTTCCGGATTTCCCCAGGATTACCAGGTTCTCGCCCTTGTTAACATGCAGGTCGATACCCCGCAGTACTTCGTGGTCGCCAAAGGCTTTCTTCAATCCCCTGATGACGACAACTGGTTCGGCGCCCTGTTTAGCCAATTCCTCCTGACTTTCTTCTTCTGCCTGGCGGATCGATTCAGCCTGCACGTCCGCTACGTCCTGACGTTCCTGCCTGTCCGCGAACAGCTCCTCCTCAGTCTTCTCAACGACAGGTTCGATATCGATATCGTCTTCTCGAAGTAGTTCCGGTTCCTGGGGTTGATATGGTTGGGTATCCTTCATATTACTGTTCATAACAGGTCCGTGACCTGCGCCGCGATCAGGTCGATGACGAATACCGCCAACGATGCGGCTACGACGGCAGAGTTGGCGGCGATCCCGACGCTCTCCGTCCCTCTGCGGGCGTTGTATCCTTTGTAGCAGCCGATGATCCCGATGAAATAGCCGAAGAAGAATGTTTTGACAAGCCCCGGGAAAACGTCAATGAATTCCAAATGCGACATGGCTTTTAGAAAAAAATGCTGAATGGTCATTGTGTCGTGGATGTTCATGGCAACATAGCCGCCCAAAAGCGCGATTACGTCAGCGAAGACAGCCAGCATTGGGACCATTAGCGTAGTGGCGAGCGTCCTGGTGACCACCAGGTACCGGTAAGGGTTGACGGCGGAGACTTCCATCGCGTCGATCTGTTCGGTGACCCGCATTGACCCCAGCTCGGCGCCCATGCGCGATCCGACCTTGCCGGCGCAGATGATCGCGGTGATGACCGGACCGATCTCGCGCACCACGGAAACGGATATCATGCCCGGGATCATGGAGATAGCGCCAAACTGCGCCATGGATGGACGGGTCTGGATCGTCAGCACAACACCCATGATAAAGCCGGTCAGCCCGATCAGGAAGGTGGACTTGTATCCAACGAGATAACATTGATATAGCACTTCACGCCATTCGTATGGCGGCTTCCAGACCTCGCGGAAGAAACGGCCCATGAAAGCGACCAGATCTCCGGCTTGATAAAGCGACTTTTGCCACTGGCTTCTTTTCTCCCGGACGCGGGCTCTGGCGCGATGATATCGGTTAAGGACGGGCTCCATTCGTTTTTTGAATTGAGTGAACAACAATTGAAGTTCAATTATCAATCCAAAACATGTAGTGCGGCAGGATGCCCGCTGGCAGCCAAAAAATGTAGAGATACTTCCCCAGCCACCCTGGGTGACCCATTTTCCTTCCGGAAGTCTGCGCTACAGATAGCTCAGCCACTTCTGCTGCGCGGCATGGCTGCGTTTGTACCGGTCGAACCACCTGCAGAGCGGGTACAGGACGATAACCGTTCCTATCCATACGGCATACACGCCGCCCAGCCCAAAGCCATAGCCTTTCAATTGCGGGTTGGCAGTAACCCAGTTAGTAAGGTTGACCATCGCTGCGGGCGGGAAGCCGGATAGCGCGGCGGCCGCGACCGCCAGCGCGTGGAGGAAATAGATGTGCACGATGTAATAGAACATCGGCACGCGGCCGATGACCGCCAGCGGCCGGGTCAGGGCGTTCAGCGGGCGTTCCGCGAGGGACAGAAAGAGGAGGGCCGGCCCGATGGTGAGGAGGATATACAACAGGGAGGGTGGATATTTGGAGACGTTGATAAAGGACAGGATGGTATATACGACGTTGCGCTGTCCCGACCAGGGAGCGGGGTCGCCATAGCCGTCAACCGCCCGGATGACGACGAACAGAACGATGGCGCTCCAGCCGAGCCGGCGCAGGAGTCCCCGCCGTTGCGTGGGATCGTAGTCTGTACGGTAGAGGTCGCCGAACCAGTAGCCCAGCGTGATCAACCCGATCCATGGCAGGATGGGATAGCCGACGAAGACGTTGATCGGGCCTGACGTAAATCCCGCCTGCGCATGCAGGAAGGAGAAAAGAAAGGCCATGAATCCGTTGCCGCTAATGTGGATACCATCCAGCAGGTCGTGACCGCCGATGAGGAGGAGGGCGATGGCCAACAGTACCCCGCGGCGGGCATAGATCAGACCCGACAGGACGATCATGCTGATCCCAAAAGCCCAGATCACCTGCAGAATAAAGATGCCGTAATGAAGGTTGAAGGTCCAGCCGAGCGTGACGATGAAGAGTTCGACGACGATCAGCCAGAGACCCCGGGTAAGAAGAAAAGAGGAAGCGGCGGCCCTGCCGTTCTTTCGGCCGTAAAGCCAGGCAGAGATCCCGGAGAGCAGCATGAAGACCGGGGCGCAATAGTGGGTGATCCAGCGGGTGAGGAAGAGGGCGACAGTGGTATGCTGCAGGTCGGTTGGATCGAACAGGTAGGCGCTGCGGTTGAAATAGTCGCGGGCGTGGTCAAGCGCCATGATGATCATGACGATCCCGCGGAGCAGGTCGATCGATTCGATGCGGGCGGCGCGGGGCTTTGTCGGATGAAGGGACTGGGATGGGGTGGAAAGCGAAGGAGCGGAGACGGTGCCGGGGATGCTGGTGCCGGTGGCGGCGATTGTGGAGGACATAGGAGGCTAGTTTTTGGAATAAAATGCTTTTTCAGAACTAAATTAAGAATTTTATTCTTTCTAACATAAAATATTAGAATTAAATTCGACGAATGGTTGAAGCGGGGATGATTTGGTCGTCGGAGGAGGTTGGGGTATTGATCGACGGATGAAGTTGGGTTTATTGGTCGTCGGAGGAGGTTGGGGTTATTGGTCGACGGATGAAGTTGGGTTTATTGGTCGTCGGAGGAGGTTGGGGTTATTGGTCGTCGGTTGAGGGTGGGGTCAAGCTTTTTTCGCCGGCCGAATGGCTGTTTGGACGATCCCTTCCAGTTCGCTGATATCAAAAGGCTTCTGCAGAAAGTAGTCGGCATTGGCTTCCTGTGCCAGCTGGGTCACATTGCTATTGGCACTGAAAAAGATGACGGGGATATCGTGGGTAGCGTTGTCCAGCTTGAGGGTCCGCGTGGCTTCGATGCCGCCGGGGCCGGGGATCCAGTTGTCCATAAGGATGACGTCAGGCTGGCAGGCTTTGACCTGCTCTATCACCCGATTGGACGTGTTGAGGGTGAACACTTCAAATCCTTTCTTCTTCAGCACGATCGTACAAATCTGCAAAATATCCAGATCATCATCCAATATCAGTACCCGTTTCTTCATATGATCAAGTTATACAAATATCTATCTAAATTCTCGTGCCAGCAAGCTTGCGAACAAGGTTGCGCGGCTCCCGCCTAAAGGGCCACGGCGTGAAAAAAAAATGCCCGGCGATTTACGCCGGGCATCGTTAAGCAGGGCCAGTCTGAGAACATTGCCGATTATAGGATTCTATTTGCTTCGAATAAAGATCGGTTTCAGGGTGAACCACGCCAGGGCGGGGAAGAAGTGCATGGGGATAACCATACCCGGGAAAAGTTCCGGGGTATCGATCGGCGGGCTGAATCGGTGGCCGATGGGCAGCAGCAGGCTGGCGAAACTAAGAAGGGAGAAGAGAAGGTTGAAGACGATCTCTCCTTTTGCCTTGAGCAGCTTGTCGAGAACCGTGTACCCAATGGCGGCCAATACGCCCCCGAAGAGGCTTGCGGCTATGATCCGGACATTTGAGGCGACTTTGGAGAAGTCGGCTTCGTTGATCTTGTAATACATCCCCGCATAGACGACCCCTGCAATTCCTGCCAGAAGACCCGCGACAATTCCCAGCGCCAACGATTTCTTAAACATAAAAGTGGATTTAGTTTTTCGTTACCGGAACGCTGATATCGATCTTGATCTGCTCGCCGACGTCACCGCCGGGTTTGCCGATGTTATAGTCGTTCCGGTTGACCGTGAAGCTGCCCGCGAACGTTCCGCCCTGCGCCGTCTTTTTGAAGGTGAAGGGGATGATGACGGATTTCTTCACCCCATGCATCTCCAAGTCTCCCGTAACCTGGTAACCAGCAGCGGTCTTGCCGATCAACCGGCTGACAAAATGGATTTGGGGATATTTAACAACATCGAACCATTCATCGCTCTTCGCATGCTTGTTCTGGAGCCCGTTGCCTGTATTGATAGAGGCTGTGTTCACCGTCACATCGAATTTGCCTGCGCCCGGATTTTGCTCGTCGAAAGCAAGGCTGCCCTTGAAGTCCGAAAAGAGCCCGTCCGCGTCGGCGCTTGAGAACGTGATCGAGTAGCCGTTGGCGATCTGCCAGTTCTGGGCCGTCAGAAAGGTGAAGGCGCTGCCGGCGAGGATCAGGACGGCCGCAACAGGATAGAATAGCTTGTTCATGATGAATTAGCTTTTAACGAATTCTACGTTGGCATTCAGCATGACATCATCGCTGACGGCGGTAGCCGGGAAGTTGGGGGCGATGCCGAAGTCGGTGCGTTTGATGATCCCGGTGACCTTAAAGCCGGCGCTTGTCTTATGATTCTGTGGATTGGTGAAGGTACCGTTGAAGGTGACATTCAGGGTAACGGGTTTGGTCACACCGTGAAGGGTCAGGTTGCCGGTCAGCGTGTAATTCTTCCCATCCCCTTTGGTGAAAGAAGTGCTGGTAAAGGTCAGCGTACCATACTTGGCTGCGTCGAAAAAGGCATCGCTTTTCAGGTGGTTGTTCCGCTGTTCGTTGCCGGTGTTGATGCTATTGACATCGGCGGTCAGCGTGATCTGCGCGTCCGTCAGGTCTTCTTTGGAGGCGGTCATCTTGGCATCCGCGGTGCTGAAGGTCCCGTCGATCTCGTTGATGCCCATGTGGGTGACCCCGAAATTCAGCTGGGAATGCGCTTTATCCCAGGTCCAGTCCTGAGCAAAACCGGCGCCGGCGATCAATAAAAAGGCTGAGGTGATGGCAATGATCTTCTTCATTTGTTTTTGTTTTATTTGTTAGTGTGATGAAACTATAATTCGATGACCAGTTCTTCGATCGGGCGGCGGACTTTTTTCAGGTTGGCGAGCCAGTCATTTTCCGTGTCGCGGTAGCCCAGGGCCAGCAAGGTAACACTCCGCAGCCCTTTTTCCCGGAGACCCAGCAGCTTATCCAATTCAGCGGGTTTAAACCCTTCCATCGGGGTAGCATCCACTTTCTGTTCAGCGGCTGCTACGATCGCCACGCCAAACGCGATATAGGCCTGGCGGGCTGCGGCATTGAAACGGTCCTCCCGGCTCATCGACCCGAAAAGGCCGGTCAGGAAGCTCTTATACTTATCGAGGGCATCGGCGGGAAGGTTCCTTTCCTCGATGACCTGGCTGAACACCTTTTGGATCTGCTCCGGGGTGATATCATCCCAGGCGGCAAAGACCAGCAGGTGGGAGGCTTCGGTGATCTGCGGTTGGTTGTTGGCGATCGGTTGGATTTTTTCCAGCAGTTCCCGGTCGCTCACGGATAGGATAGTGAACGGCTGCAGACCGCTGGAGGTTGGCGCAAGGCGCGCGGCTTGGAGGATGGCATCGATCTTTTCCTGCGGGACCTTTTCTCCGGTCATCCGCTTGGTGGCGTACCGCCAGTTGAGTGATTCTAAAACGCTCATAATCAAAATTTTAATGTGTTTTACGTATTTTATACAGAATGGCTAATCGTTTCGCATCGCTTCAGCCGCTTCGATCCCGCGGATAAAGCTGCACATGACGTCTTCCAACACCTTCTGGGGTAGCAGATGGTGGCCTCCCGGTCCGGGCGAACTTTCCACCCGGCTGGGGGAAACCATGTTGATGGAGACCAGGCCGTGGAGCATTGACCAGAAGGACTGGTACTTCAGCCAGGGGTCAAAGCTGGGTTTTTTCCCCGGTTCGACCATGGCGATGAGGCTATCCATGATTACCTGGTTGAAGTCGGCCAGCGCGGGAATGCGGCTGGCGATGTCGCAGGTGGGGATCCCCAGACCGAACATGAGCTGGTAATATTCCTTGTTGGAGAAGGCAAAGTCCCAGTATGCGCGCCCCATCGCCCGGAGTTGAGCCGCCGGTTTTTCCTTTACCGCTTTGGCTTTCGCCAAGGCTTCGGCCAACAGTTGAAAGCCTTTCTGATTGAATTCCAACAGTATAGCGTCTTTATTTTCAAAATGACTATAGATGACCGGGACACTGTATTCAATCGCGTCGGCCACCTTGCGAATAGAAAAAGAAGCCCACCCTTCCTTGACGATCATTTCCCACGCGGTTTCCAGGATACTGACCCGGACTTCCTCTTTCTGGCGTTGTTTGCGATCTGTTATTCCCATTTTCTAGTTATGTTACATTTTGTAACACTGTTAGCAAAGCTACGACTGATTTTTATTCTACCAAAATTATTTTTTGGCGGGGATATTTTGGGACGACATGCGGCCGGGTTGGATGGGCAAATTTCGGGTGGAGTGGGCAATTGTTTTCCGGTCAGCGAGATGGCGGGACTGGCCGGGGTCGGATGGATGGTAGATTGGCCGGGGTCGGATGGATGGTAGATTGGCCGGGGTCGGATGGACGGTAGATTGGCCGGGGTCGGCCAAAAAAAAGGGTAATCCTTTCGGATCACCCCTTTCGTGCATGCCGTTATTCTTACCGGCTTGCATAATCGTGCTCATGCCCGTCCTTATCGACGTACACGGGAACATAGCCGCTCTTGTCCTTGACCTTTACCATATACAGATCTTTCCTCCATGGCCGATGGATCTTCGTATACGTATGCGTGTACGCGCCCGGATACTTTTCTTCGAGGTGGTCGACCGCCTTCACCGGCATGGCGCTTTGAGCGATCGTTTCCCGCGTATCGATCCGGTGCCCGGTCCCTTCATAACGAGCCAGCATGTCCGTCTTCCCGTCCTTCCGGAAACTGACGCAGTACCGGTCATCTTTCATGGTCCAGCTCACATTCGATACATGCTTGTATTCATGATGGAATTCAGCCTTGACCTTCACCGGCACTCTTAGCTCGTCCATTGCGCGAGCCGAAGCGCACAACAATGTAGCAGCGGATAGGAGACAAAGCCCCAAAATCATCTTCTTCATACATTTTCAGTTTAAGTGAATAAAAAATCGGTTTTGGGTATACCTTATTGCTTCAACAACCCTGCCACGGCCTTCTGCATATTTGCCCGATCCACAGCGGTATTTTTTCTACAAATTGTTGCAGGCTTGTTAAATTTCCTATATTCATATTCCATATGAATGCTCCAACCACACCGGCAGCTCCTGCACGACTCTATTCCCTCGACGCCCTCCGCGGCTTTGACATGTTCTGGATCATGGGCGGCGAAGAGCTCTTCCACACGATGGCCAAGATCTATCCAAACAGTTCCTTCTGGGGAGCGCTGAATAACCAGTTTGACCATCCGGAGTGGAACGGCTTCCATTTCTATGACCTGATCTTTCCGCTTTTCCTTTTCATCGCGGGTGTCGCCACGCCCTTTTCGGTTGGGCGGGCATTGGAGAAAGGAACCCCGCGTCGTCAGCTCCTGCTACGGGTTATCCGGCGGGGCCTTCTACTCGTGCTGATCGGGATAGCCTACAATAACGGGCTGAAGATAAAACCGCTGGTCGACGTGCGGTTCGGGAGCGTACTCGGCCGTATCGGTCTGGCTTATATGTTTGCCAATATCATTTACCTATATACGAAGCAACGGACGCAGCTGATCTGGTTTGCCGGTCTGCTGATCGGCTATTGGGTACTGTTGATGCTCACGTCGGCTCCGGGCTATCCGCATGGCGATCTCTCGCGGATGGGGAATTTCGCTTCCTATGTCGACCGGTCCGTGCTGCCGGGTCATCTCTACGTCGGCATCCGCAACCCGGATGGGACCTGGACGAACCAGCACGATCCGGAAGGACTCATGTCGACAATTCCGGCGATCGGGACGGCACTGCTGGGGATCATCACGGGCAATTTCCTAAAGAACAGCTCGATCGCTCCCGCGGCCAAATCGGGAAGGATGGCGTTGGCAGGCGTCGTTTGCCTTGGGCTTGCGCTGGCGTGGAATACGGTTTTCCCAATCAATAAGAACCTATGGACTAGCTCTTTCGTACTGAATGTCGGCGGGATAAGTCTGCTGCTGCTGGCGCTCTTCTATTATGTGATCGATGTACGCGGACATAAGAAGTGGGCGTTCTTCTTTGCGGTTATCGGCATGAATTCCATCCTGATCTATATATCAGGTCATGTCATAAACTGGGAATATGCGACCAGGGGCCTGTTCCAATGGGTTGGGCAGATCATTGCCAATCCGTGGAATGATATGGCAATGGTTATCTGTTACCTCGCGGTAAAATGGGCGTTTCTCTATTTCCTCTACAAGAAGAAGACCTTCCTGCGGGTGTAAGCTATCTCCGGGCCAGGGTTTCGCTCATGAGAATGTCGCTGAATTCGCACATTTTTTCGAGCAACTCAGCCAATTCCTCTCCTTTTTCGGTCAGCGAATACTCGACCTTGGGTGGAATCTCGTCGAAGTCCATCCGGTTGATGAGACAATATCTTTCGAGTAGCTTTAACCGGTCCGACAGTATGGTGTCGCTGATATACTTGAGTTCGTCTTTGATCAGCTTGAAGCGATTGTGGCCCTCCTGAATGCAGAACAGGACGTCACTGAACCATCGCTTGCTGACCAGATCCAGCAATTCATTGAGGCTGCATTTTTCCTCCAGGAACGATTGATTCCGGAAGTTGGTCGAACTTGTTTTTCTTTCTGTCATATGCGAATATTTTAAAGATCTTTCATTGGCTAGCGTCGTCGTCAAATGGGATAAAGCCTTAATAAGTTTAAAATTAGTGGTCCTGACGCACAAAAAACGAAGTATTTCGATGAGCGGTTGCCCATATTTTAACCAACATGTGCTGTATTTTAACGGGAAACTCCAGTGTTGACGGCGCGGCATAATCCGCCGACACGGCGCGCAGTTGTGGGCAGAGGGATCGAAAACAGTACGCAAAATGCGAACTTTTGCTCATTTAATGCGATGGAGATTCCAAGTGACCAATTGATGTTCAAGTAAATAAGATTGGTGAATTTGTGAAGGTTGTCCCGGAAGTTCGGATTTTGCGAACTCGAAACCGCGCATCATGTTCCGCGCATCCAGAGGCGGCGGCCAGCAGGCAAAGCCAAATGTACCATTTCCGTACAACCACTGTATCGATCCCGAACATATCTTCCTCGTCAATTAGATTACTAGATTGTTTTTCATCTATTTAGAGATCGGCAGGCCATTAGCTTTGCCATCATTATGCTAAGGAACTACCTCAAGACCGCATGGCGCAGCCTGATTCGCGGTAAAAGCTTTTCAATGATCAACATCGCGGGTCTGGCGGTCGGGATGGCGGGCGCCACCCTCATCCTGCTGTGGCTGTTCAACGAGATCAGCTTTGACCGGTTCCATGTCAACCGGGACCGGATTTACAAGGTCTATGCGATGACCGATTACCCGGGACAAAAACACAATGCGATCGACGCTGTCTCACAGCCACTTGGTCCGGCGATGAAGGCAAAGTTCCCGGAGGTCGAGTCTGTTGCGCGTCTGGCGGATGTGGATCATTTTCTTTTTAGGGCCGGTGACAAAAGCTTTACCGGGGTCAAAGGCGAGTTTGTCGATCCCGACTTCCTCCGCATCTTCAGTTTCCCGCTGGCTGCCGGCGATCAGGGCCAACCGCTTGGATCGGTGTATTCCATCGTTCTGACGGAAAAGCTGGCGCGAAAGCTCTATGGGACGACCGATGCCGTTGGGAAAACGATAAAGATCGACAGCACGGACAATTTTACCGTCACGGCGGTGTTGAAAGATCTTCCTTCAAATACCGATTTCAATTTTGAATACCTCCTGTCCTGGGCCTATCTGAAAAAGCTGGGCTGGAACAACGACAACTGGATCAGCAACAATAGTTATACCTTTCTGCTGCTGCGGCCGCATACGGATGTTACCGCTTTCAATGCCAAGATCAGGAACTTTACCCGGGTCAACACCGGTCAGAACAACCTGTGGGTCCACTTTATCTATCCGCTCCCGAAATGGCATCTTTATTCTTCCTTCGACGATGGCGTTCCCTCCGGCGGCCGGATCGATACAGTCAGGGTGTTCGGCCTGATCGCCGTCTTTATCCTGCTGATTGCCTGTATCAATTTCATGAACCTCAGTACGGCTCGTAGCGAACAACGGGCTAAGGAAGTAGGTATCCGCAAAGTAGCGGGAGCGGGGAGGGTCTTGCTGATCGGGCAATTCATCGCCGAGTCGTTCCTGACCGTCCTGATCGCGGGTATACTATCCCTGGGAATGGTGGAGCTGATGCTCCCTGTCTTTGGGCGCCTCGTGGGTACCCCCCTGGCCATTCCATATTCCTCCCCACTTTTCTGGCTGGGGGCCGCTGGGTTCGTACTGGTGACCAGCCTGCTGGCAGGGAGCTATCCCGCCTTCTATCTTTCGGCATTTAAGCCGGCAGGTATTTTCCGAAAACAATTCCGCCGGACCCGGGCGACCCTTTCACCGCGGAAGGTGCTGGTCGTGCTGCAGTTCGTGTTCGCGATCGTGCTGATCATTTCCACCCTGATCGTCCGCGATCAGCTGCAATACGCAGAAGACCGGGATGCGGGGTATTCGCGGAATAACCTCGTCTATGTGAACTTCGAAGGCGATATCCAAAAGAATTATCCGCTAATCCGCCGGGAACTGCTGCAATCCGGTATTGCGGTCGCGGTGAGCATGAACCTGGAGAATATGGCGGACGGTAGTGGCACCACCTGGGGATACCGCTGGACGGGCGAACCGGCCCATGATACGCTCACCGGGATCAGGTTCTTCTCGAGCGATGCCGACCTGGTTCACACGGCCGGGATGCGCCTCATCGCGGGACGGGATATCGATATTTACCAGTATCCGACGGACAGCTTCGCCATCCTGCTCAACGAGACGGCGGTAAAATGGATGGGCTTCGGCGATCCGATCGGGAAGATCATTTATAATCCCTATGACAACACACGCTGGCATGTGGTCGGAGTGGTGAAAGATTATATCGACGGAAATCCTTATGGGCAGACGCAGCCGGGCATGATCCAGGGGCCGGGTTCGGCCAATTTCGGCACCATGCACATCCGGTTCAACCCGGCGAATTCGACAGCGGCAAGTCTGGACAAGGCGCAGGCGATCTTTAAGCGTTATAATCCCGCCTATCCCTTCGATTACCAATTCGTCGATCAGCAATATGCGCGGAGCTTTGACGACGCCCAACGGACCAAGACGATGGCAGGACTTTTTGCGGCACTGGCCATTTTCATTTCCTGTCTGGGCCTTCTGGGATTGTCCGCCTTCCTGGCCGAAAGCAGGGTGAAGGAGATCGGCGTGCGCAAGGTCCTTGGCGCCTCTGTATCTGGGATTGCCCGGCTGCTCTCGATCGACTTCATCCGGCTGGTCTTGGTGGCTTTTGTCATCGCCGTGCCAATCGCCTGGTATGCGATGAACAAGTGGCTGGGGGATTACCAGTACCGGATCACGATAGGCTGGGCCGTGTTTGTCCTGGCGGGAGCGCTGGCCGTTGTTATCGCAATGCTGACGGTTAGCTTCCAGGCAATGAAGGCGGCAATGGCCAATCCCGTCAAGAGTTTAAGATCGGAATAAGGATTTGTTTTTACGTATATTTTTTTTAATTTTATACGTAAAATCGAAAAACATGGATGTGAAGTTGACGCTTTCATTGGACAAAAAGGTCATCGACCAGGCAAAGAAATATGCCAAAAGGAACAAAACCAGCTTGTCCAAGCTGATAGAGAGCTATCTCGGCAAGGTTTCCGCAGGTGATAAGGAAGAGCTAACCATTTCCCCGCTGGTTAAAAGCCTATCTGGTATTATCCAAAGTCCAAGTGATCGAAAGAAAGGTTACAGTGGCTATCTCGCGGAAAAATACAAGAGTTGAAATGGAAAGAGTTTTTATCGACTGCGATATTTGTCTCGATCTGCTGGCAGAGAGAATGCCCCATTATGATTCTGCTGCTTTGCTTTTCACTTTGGCGGATAAAGGTAAGCTTAAGCTATATGTCTCTTCATTGATCTTTAGCAATCTGCTCTATCTGCTGGGCAGACAGTTTTCCCAGAAGGAGGCCCGACGGATATTGAACAAATTTAAAGTGTTGGTCAATGTCGTCTCCGTAGACGATAAGATCAATGAGCTGGCGCTTAGTTCGGACTTTAAGGATTTTGAAGATGCCATCCAGTATTTTGCAGCAATCGAAAACAATATTGATATCCTCCTCACCCGAAACCTCAAGGACTACCGGCAGGCGAAAATCTCCGTTATGACAGCAGAAGATTTTTTGCCGACGATACGATCTTAGTGACCTCGACCTATTTGACGATCAGTTGTGCTCGGGGAAGTCCGGGAATTTATCCCACCCTGCACTTGGGCTCATGCCGAACGGGAAAATTGCAGGAGTTGGCAATAAAACATTTCTTCGCCGCATCCCGGTGCAGCTCCATTGCGCGTGGAATGCGCGCAGCGTCGGTAATGGTGACGACCGGGAAAAGGGTGACATCTTTGAAATAGCCGCTGCCGTCGTCCGTCTCCACCATGGTTCCGAGCGCTTCGTCCCGGTAGTCCGTCACCACGATGTCATTGACAGCGCAGAGATGCAGATACCATAGCATATGACAGGAGGAAAGCGCCGCCACAAAAAGCTCTTCAGGATTGTACCGGCCGGGCGACCCCCGGAAAGCGGTGTCTGAGGTGGCGACGATGTCGGGCTTGCCTGCTACGCGGATCAGGTGATCGCGGCTATACGCCGCATAGCCGGCGGTGCCCTGGCCCCGGTTGCCGGTCCAGTCCATGGATATCCGGTAGTGATGTTCTTTATTCACCGATTAAAGATACCGCTAATCCGACTTTATTGGGCCATTTCCAATACTTTTAGCTATATTCAAAGGGTTCCAAACCATTCCAAACTAAACTGTGATGCAATTGCCCGGCGCCCGTTATTGGAGCTTCCTGATTCTATCCACCCTCACCGCCGTAAGGACGGAAGCTCAATCTCCCCTGAAAGATAGTTTGATCACCGATTCGGCCTATGCCGCTGCCGTGCGTGAGTATCACGCGTACGTTGCCCCCGAAGTGGGCCTGTACCGCGGTACACAATATTATTTCGATAATAAATTATCGATCCGGCAAGGTCAGCCGTTCCTGGGACCGGACGTTATGCGGGTCGGATCGGTGTGGTATGGCGGTATTGAATATGACGATCTTGCAATGGAATATAATCTGGTCAAAGAACAGTTGGTCATTTTAGATCCTTCCAACGATTTTAAGATTTCGATCTATATGGACCTCGTTGATAGCTTTGCACTCGACGGCTATGTGTACTTTCGCCTCCGGGACAAAGCTGCGCCTTCAATCCTTCGATCCGGTTATTGCGACCGGATCCATCAGGGACGATTCGTACTGCTGAAACGGGACCATAAATCCATCGTGAACACGGTCATCTCCCTCAACAATCCCCTGTATGTCATCGAGGAAAACATTCACTACTACATTTTAAAAAATGGTGTCTATCACGCCGTCGACACCAAAAGTAAATTGCTTCATGCCCTTAGGGACAGGCGAAGGTCGGAAATCAGAAAAGTGATGAGAGAAAGCGGCCTGGAATGGTCAACGGATAAAGAAAAAATTCTGCTGCTGGTTGCGGCCTGGTATGATACCCTGATCAGATGATCGCGGCTAAGGCCGCATAATCAGCCGTGCCCTGGCCCCGGTTGCCGGCCCAGTCCATGGATATCCGGTAGTGATGTTCTTTATTCACCGACCAAACGTAGTCCTAATCCGATTTTAATGGACCATTTCCAATACTTTTAGCTATATTCACTGCGTTCAGGACCGGCGTTGAGAACCATTCCAAACCGAGTTCCCGAACCATTCCAAACTAAACTGTGATGCGATTTCCCAGCGCCCGCTATTGGACCTTCCTGCTTCTATCCACCCTGACCGCCGGAAGGATGGAAGCTCAATCTTCCCTGAAAGACAGTTCGATCCCCGATTCGGCCGGTGCCGTTGCGCTGCGTCAATATCATAATTATATCGCTCCCGAAGTGGGGCTATACCGGGGCATCCAATATATTGATTATGATTTTTCGGTCCAGAAGGGCCAGCCCTTCCTTGGGCCGGATGCGGTCCGCATCGGATCGGTCTGGTACGGCGGGATGCAATATGACCGTGTACCCATGCTTTATGACCTGGTCAAGGACCAGCTGGTGATCATGGATCCGTTTAACGTCTTTAAGGTCTCTCTGTATATGGACCTGGTCGACAGCTTCGCCCTCGACGGGCACGTGTATTTCCGGATGAGGGACAGCCTTGCGCCTTCCTCCATGCGATCCGGGTTTTGGGACCGCCTCCATTCCGGACGGCTCGTCCTGCTTAAGCGAGAGCGAAAAGCCCTGAATGAGAATATCATGATAACCCCCGACAACGTCCGCTACTTTATCGACGGTTCCGTTTCCTACTTTTTTCAAAAAGGCGGCGTATATCACCCGGTCAACGACAAAAAGGAATTGTTCGATGCCCTGAAGGACCGGCGGCGGTCCGAGATCCGGCGGGTCATGCGCAGGAGCGGCCTCGACTGGCGGGAAAATAAGGAGCAGTTGTTACTGCTCGTCTCGGCCTGGTACGATGGCGTTAATCACTAATTACTTTTGTAATGAACTTCAAACTTCGGTATACCCTTCTTACGGTCGCCTGTCTTGGTTTCCTGGCTGGCCACAGCTCCGCTCAGACCAAGCCTTCTGCGGCGCTCACGCTCGACCTCCATCACGTCAGCTATATCGATCTGCTGAAAGAGATGGAAAAACAGACGGGCTACCGGTTCTTTTATGATACGGCCGATTTCGATACAACAAAAGTCGACATCAACGTGCAGGCGCAACCGCTCTCTGCGGTCCTTCAGTCTGTTTTTGCGGGTACGGGGATCAGTTTCTCCGTGGACCGGTTCCGGCATGTTTTTATCGCCAAGGGCGATGCCATCAATACCGGTTTGCCGGGAGGCTTCTTTGACAAGGTCGATACCGGGCGGCTGGCCATAGGCGATACCGTCCGCGACTACCTGGAAGAGGTCGGGAAGACGCAGGTTGCCACCATCGAGAACAAGCTCTATGTGATCGGCGAAAAAGCCAATGCAAATCTTCCCGGTAAAGTTAACCTGGCCGGATATGCGCTGGATGCGGCTACCGGAGAGCCCATCGTGGGCGCATCCATCTATGTCGAAAACCCCCGGATCGGTGTTTCCTCCGACCAGTATGGTTATTATTCCATCTCCCTCCCCCGCGGCCGGCATGTCCTCAATATCCAAAGCATCGGGATGCGGGATACGCGGCGGCTGATCATGGTCTACAGCGACGGTAAGATGAATATCGAACTGCACACGCAGGTCATGACCCTCAAGAAGGTGATCGTCTCCGCCGAAAAGGCCAGCAACATAAAGGGGACGGCCATGGGCGTCCAGAAGCTCGACATCAAAACCATCAAACAGGTGCCTGTCGTCTTTGGTGAAGCCGATATCCTGCGTGTCGTGACGATGCTGCCGGGTGTTCAGACGGTCGGGGAGTCGAGCACCGGGTTGAATGTCCGGGGCGGGGCCACTGATCAGAACCTCATCTTGTTCAACGACGCAACTATATATAACGCCTCACATTTCTTCGGCTTCTTTTCCGCATTCAACCCGGAGGTGGTGAAGGATGTCGAGCTCTTCAAAAACAGCATGCCGGCCCGTTACGGTGGCCGGCTTTCCTCCGTGCTGGATATCAACGGTCGCGACGGGAACAAGCGCGACTTCACCGGCTCCGCCGGGATCGGCATCCTCACCAGCCGGCTGAACCTCGAAGGTCCGATCGTCAAGGACAAGACCAGCTTTATCATCGGCGGCAGGACCACTTATGCGGACTGGTTGCTCCAGGACCTGCCGGCGCAGTATAAGAACAGCAAGGCTTCTTTCTATGACGTCAACCTGACGATCAGCCATGAGATCAATAAGAAGAACAACCTGTATCTGACCGGATACCTCAGTGAGGATCATTTCAACCTGAACAACGATACGACATACGGTTACGGGAACCGCAACGTCAACCTGAAGTGGAAGCATATCTTCAGCAACAAGTGGAACAGCGTGCTGTCCGCAGGATATGATCGCTACCTGTATTCCATCACCAGCACCGAGAACCCCGTCAACGCCTACAACCTGGGCTTTAATATCAACCAGCTTTATTTCCGCGCGAATTTCAACTATTATCTGAGCGCAAGCCATACGATCGAGTTCGGGCTCAATACGCTGCGGTATAAGCTGCATCCCGGCAACTATGTACCGGTGGGCGGCAAGTCGCTGGTGGCTCCCGACACCCTGCAGGCGGAGCAGGCGCAGGAAAGCGCGCTGTACCTGAGCGACCATTACACCGTCACGAACTCGTTCTCGCTCGACGGCGGTCTGCGATGGTCCCTGTATCAATACCTCGGCCCGAGCGTCGTGAACGATTATGCGCCGAATGTGCCGGTCACGGTCCAGACCCAAACCGGTACTACTCCATACGGGAACGGCTCCGTCATCAGTCACTATGGCGGGCCGGAATACCGCTTCTCGGCGCGGCTTGTACTGACCGAAAATTTTTCTCTCAAGGCGGGTTACAATACGGCAAGACAGTATATCCACATGTTGTCCAATACTACCGCGGAGGCGCCCACGGACGTCTGGAAGCTCAGTGATCCCTATATCAAGCCGCAGTATGGCGACCAGATCTCGCTTGGCGCCTACCATAATTTTAAGAATAACACCATTGAAACATCAATAGAGGTCTATTACAAGCACATCTATGACTATCTTGACTACAGGCCCGGGGCCGTGCTGATCATGAACCCCCATATCGAGACCGACGTGCTGGAAACGCATGGCAAGGCCTATGGGGTCGAGCTCCTGATCAAGAAATCAACCGGCAAATTGAACGGCTGGGTCAGCTATACCTACTCGCGGACCCTGCTGCAACAGAACAATCCCAATGAGGGCCCGCTCATCAACAACGGCGCCTGGTATCCGGCGGACTATGATAAGCCCAACGATGCCGTGGTGGTCGCTAACTACCGGCTCAACCACCGGTTCAGCATTTCCGCCAACGCCACCTATAGCACGGGCCGGCCGATCACGCTGCCCATCGGCGTTTATTACTATGCGGGCTCGCAGCGGGCGTTGTATTCCGATCGGAACGCCTATCGCATCCCGGACTATTTCCGAACCGATTTCTCGATGAATATAGATGGCAACCACAAGGTGCATCAGAAGACGCATAACTCGTGGACGGTCGGAGTATACAACCTGACTGGCCGGCACAACCCCTATTCGGTGTATTATACGTCCCAGAACGGGGTCATCAACGGCTACCAGCTTTCTATCTTCGGCAGCGCCATACCCTTTGTCAATTTTAATATCCGTTTTTAATGAATACCCGTTTCATGAACTGGAAGATATCCATATTAATGACCGCTGTTTGCCTGCTGTTCAACGATTGTGTCCAGCAATATGTCAGCCCTTATAAGTCACCACCAACTGGTTACCTCGTCGTGGATGGCTATATCTCCGGCAATGGGGTAACGCAATACAGCCTTACGCGGACGATCCCGCTGCCGGGGGATTCGACCGTCCCGGTCGTAACCGGCGCTCAATTGCAGGTGGAAGGAACCGATAATTCCGTTTATCCCTTGTCGGAGCTGGGCAACGGACAATACAGCGTCGCTTCGCTGTCCCTCAGCACCACCGTAAAATACAGGCTCCGGATCACGATTCCGGGCGGCGAAACCTATCTCTCTGAATACGTGCCTTACCTGGCGACACCGCCTATCGACAGCGTAAACTGGATCCAGGCCGGGGATGGCGTAACGATCTACACCAATACCCATGATCCGACCAACTCCACCCGTTACTATCAATGGACCTTCGATCAAACTTATGAGTATACGTCGGCCGAATATTCCGAAGATTACTATGATACTGCCGCAGAAACGGTTGTTCAGCGGACGCCGGAGCAACAGATCTTCTACTGCTGGAAGCACATTCCGCCGACCAGCATCGTGGTAGGGACCTCCACCCAGTTGGCCCAGGATGTCATCTACGAATTTCCGCTGGTGACCATTCCGCCCAATAGCCAGGAGCTTACCGTCGAATACAGTATCCTCGTTACGCAATATGCGCTTACCGACAGCGGCTATATTTTCCTTTCGCAAATGGCTGCAACCAGCCAGTCGCTGGGCTCCATCTTCGATGCGCAGCCCACAGAAATTACCGGGAATATCCAAAGCCTCAGCAATCCCGCCGAGCCGGTGATCGGCTATATTCAGGCCGGAGATGTGCAACAGCAGCGGATCTTTATCAATAATTATCAAATTCACAACTGGGTCTATTATAACACATGCCCGGGGAAGGACACGCTCGTCGGGAATAACCCGAGTGCCGAACAACACTTTTTTGGCGAGCTTGGCTATATCCCGCTTCACTTTCAATATCCTCCACCATTCGCCGGTTGGATTTCCGATGTTGCAGAATGCGTGGATTGCACCCTTCAGGGCGGAACGACGCAGAAACCAGCCTTTTGGCCATTTTGATCATGAAAGGCATGAGCGCACCATATTATATTTTGCAGCACCGCCGGTGGATCCCGCTGGCGATGGGTTGCTGCCTTTGTCAGTGCGTGCAACCTTACGTAAGTCCCTACAAATCGCCGCCGACAGGTTATCTGGTCGTGGAGGGTTTTATTTCCGCCAACAGCACGACCCAGTATACGCTCACCCGCAGCGTGCAGCTGTCCGGCAACAATGGGATTCCGGCGGTGACCGGCGCCACCGTCCAGGTGGAAGGATCCGACAGTACGCAATACCAGCTGCCCGAACTGGGCAATGGGGTCTATGGGAACGTCACGCTCAACCTCAACCCTGCCCTCCAATACCGGCTGGCCCTCCAAACGCCTAACGGCGAAAGCTACCAGTCGGATTTCGTCCCGCTCAAGGCTTCACCGCCCATTGACACCGTTGCCTGGGCCTATAGCGACACCACCGGCGTAACGATCTATGTCAATACCCACGATCCGAACAACGCGACGCATTATTATCAGTGGACATTCGACCAGACCTGGGAGTACGACATGCCGGAGGTATCCTTCCTGGAATACGACGACACCAACAATACAGTCATTCCAAGGCAGCAACTCGTCAGCCGCTGCTGGGAGAATTCCCCTTCTACCAAGGTGCTCATCGATAACACGACCAAACTGTCGGAGGATGTCGTCTATCAGTATCCGTTGGTGAATATCCCGCTAAACGCCCAGCCGCTGGGGGTGCTGTACACTATCCAGGTCAACCAATATGCGCTGACCGAACAAGGGTACAACTTCCTGTACCAGGTGCTGCAGAATACGGAGACGTTGGGGTCGATCTTCGACGCGCAGCCCGCAGAAGTGGCCGGGAACATCCATTGTCTGAACAATCCTGCCGAGCCGGTGATCGGTTATATCTCGGCCGGAACGGCACAGCAGGCGCGCATCTGGATCGCCTCCTATCAGCTGCCGGTATTTTGGTTATATTTTATTACCTGCCCGGGCCAGGACATCGTGGTACCCAATACTCCGGATTCTCTCCAGTACTATTTTGGCGGGGGCGGATACATACCCATATCCGCAGGAGGCGCTGGCTATATTGCTAATTTCAGCACTTGTCTTGACTGTACCTTGATGGGTGGATCGGATCAGAAACCTTCTTTTTGGCCAAATTGATGATGAAAAGTCTAAGATCACCATATTATATGATGCGACAAAGCCGGTGGATCCTGTTGGCGATGTGTTGCTGCCTTTGCCAGTGCATCCAACCTTACGTAAGCCCCTACAAGTCGCCGCTTACCGGCTATCTGGTAGTAGAAGGATATATTTCCGCCAACACCCCGACCCAATACAAGCTGACCCGCAGCGTCCAATTGTCCGGAAATTATGGGATCCCGGCAGTAACCGGCGCCACCGTTCAGGTAGAAGGCTCCGATAGTTCTGTATTCCCTCTGCCCGAGCAGGGCAATGGCGTTTATGGAGATACGACGCTTAACCTTAATTCCGCACTCCAATACCGGCTGCGCATCCAGACGCCCAATGGCGAAAGCTACCTGTCGGATTTCATAACGGTCAGGCCCTCGCCGCTGATCGACAGCGTCAACTGGACCTTCGATATGTACAATGGCGTGAACATCTACGTCAATACGCACGACCCGAACAACGCGACGCATTATTACATGTGGACATATGATCAAACCTGGGAATACGACATGACGTGGGAGTCTTATGTGATGTACGACTTTAGCAACAACACGGTCGTCAACCGGCTGCCCAATCAACTGGTCAACCGCTGCTGGGTGAATTCCCCTTCGACCACCCTGATGCTTGGTAACTCGAGCAAACTGGCGCAGGATGTCGTCTATGAGTATCCGCTGGTGCATATCCTGAATGACCAGCAGCAGCTTGGGGTCTTGTACAGCATCCAGGTCACCCAATATACCCTGACCGCCGATGGCTATAATTTTCTTTACCAGATGCAGCAGAATTCGGAGGCGCTCGGGACGGTCTTCGACGCGCAGCCTACCCAGCTGACCAGTAACATCCATTGCCTGAACAATTCCGGTGAGCAGGTGATCGGTTATGTCTCGGTGGGAACGGTGCAGCAGCAGCGAATTTGGATTGCTGAAAACCAATTGCCCTACTGGCAATATTACCTGCCCTGCGCACACCCCAATATCATCGTACCTGACAACCCTGATTCTCTTGAATTCTATTTCGGTTCACGGCTTTTTACACCCATCGAAGCGATACCCGGCGGCTATCTCGCCAATGGCAGCCTTTGTATCGACTGTACGCTGCTCGGTGGATCGAATCAGAAACCTTCTTTTTGGCCCTATTAATTTTATGGTACGCATGAATAAAATAATATCCCTCGTTTTGCTCGCCAGTCTTCCGCTGGGACGGCTACTGGCGCAGGAGCCCGCTACGACCCAGCTGACCGGCGAACTCGACGCCTACCGGTCAAAGCATATTCAGGAAAAGATCTTCGTGCATACGGACAAGGAGTTCTATCTGGCCGGAGAGATCTGCTGGTTCAAATTTTACATGGTCGACGCCAACGGGAACCGTCCATTGGACCTGAGTAAAGTGGCGTATCTCGAGTTGATGGATAGGGATAACCGGCCTGTCCTGCAGTCGAAGATCGGGCTGCGGAACGGTCATGGCGACGGGTCGGTCTATCTCCCGCTGACCCTCCGTTCCGGTCACTACAAGTTGCGCGCGTATACCAGCTGGATGAAAAATTTCGGCGTGAACGGGTTCTTTGAGAAGGCACTCACGGTGGTCAATGCCCGCAAGTCGGCTGAGGTGCCGTCGGCGCCGTCAGCGCTTCAATATGTGGTCAGTTTCTTCCCGGAGGGAGGCAATCTGGTGGAAGGCCTAACCAGCACTGTTGCTTTCAAGATCGCGGATCAATACGGTCAGTCGACCGAATGCACGGGCGTGATCACTGAAGACGATCAGGATACCGTCGCGCGGTTTCAAACCCTGCGTATGGGGCTGGGCAGGTTTGTCCTGACCCCGCGGCCGGGTCACCGGTATCGTTCTACCGTAAGGCTGTCTGACGGGACGGCGATCAGCACCCTGGTGCCGGCTGCCTTTAAGGAGGGGATGGTCATGCATGTATCGGAAGAAGGAGAAGACGGGCTGCGCGTTGATATACAATCCACGACTCCTGCTACGGATCTTTACCTGCTCGCCGATACGCGTCAATCGGCCAAATGGGCGGGGGCGGCAACGGTGAAGGATGGGAAGGCGAGTTTTCTCGTGGAAAGGAAACAGCTCGGCGAAGGGGTCTCACATCTAACCGTCTTCGATTACCGGCAGCAGCCGGTTTGCGAACGGCTGGTCTTCCGACAGCCCGCTCATCCGCTTGAATTCGATGTCAAAGCGGATCAGGCGACTTATGGCATCAGGAAGAAAATCAGTCTGCAGGTCACCAGCACGGCCGACGGAACGAGCCCGGTGGCTGCCGATTGTTCGGTTGCCGTATTCCGGGTCGACTCGCTGCAGACCGCAACAACCGGCCATATATATGAATACCTGTGGCTGGGCTCGGACCTGAAGGGGAGGATCGAATCCCCGGAATACTATTTCAAACATCCGGAAGATCGGCAGGCCCTGGATAATCTGATGCTGACTCACGGGTGGCGACGGTTCCGCTGGGAAGACGTCCGGAATACGAAGCCGCCGGCTTTCGAATATCCGCTCGAATTCCACGGGGCGGTCATCAGCGGTAAGGTCGTCGACGCCCGAACCGATAATCCGTCGACCCAGAATATCCAGGGGTATCTGTCGGTGCCGGGGACGCGGAGCCAGTTTACGTCCGCTACCTGTGACGAAGGCGGCAGGATCCATTGGGAGCTAAAGGATTTCTTTGGCGGGCCTGAAGTCGTCGCCCTGACCAATCCGGAGGACAGCGGATACCGGATCGAGATCAACAACCCTTTCTCGGATAAATATTCAGAAACTCCATTACCGATGTTCGAGTTTCCGCGGCTGGATTCGGCCCTGCTGACGGATAAGAGCGTGGCGATGCAGGTGCTGAACCGGTATGCCGGCGAGCGGCTGAAGCGTTTTGCGGTTCCGCCCGGAACCGACACCAGCACTTTTTATTACCAGGCGGATCACTCTTATCTGCTGGATGACTATACGCGGTTCACGACGATGGAAGAGGTCTTGCGGGAATACGTGGTGCTGCTGCTCGTACAGCGCCGGCAGGGGCATTGGCACCTGCCATTGTTCGACCTGGGCGAACAGCATTTCTTCCCGACCGATCCGCTGATCCTGCTGGATGGCGTACCCGTATTCAATATCGACAGCTTAATGGTCCTTGATCCGCTAAAGATGAGGAGGCTCGAAACGGTGCAGCACCGGTATTTCATGGGCAGCACGAGTTTCCCCGGGATCATGAACTGGACCACCTATAAGGGCGACCTGGGTGGCTATATCCTCGACCCGCGCGCGACGGTCGTCGACTATGAGGGGTTGCAGCTGAAGCGGGAGTTCTATTCGCCATCCTATGAGACGGATGAAGAGGCGGCCAGCCATCTGCCGGATTTCCGGAACGTGCTTTATTGGGCGCCCCGGCTGCCGACGAATGGTCAGGGCAAAGGGGCGCTGAGCTTTTATTCTTCCGATCTGCCCGGCAAATATATCGTGGTCGTGGAAGGATTGGCGGCGGACGGCAGGGCCGGCAGCGGCATCGCAAGCTTCGAAGTGGAATAGCGGTCAGGTGCGGAGCAGGATCTTGCCGATATGGTCGCCGCTTTCCATGATGCGTTGGGCTTCCGCCGCTTCGGCAAGCGGCAGCACCCGGTAAACGACGGGTTTTACGCCGCCACTGCTAACTATCGGCCATGCACCGGCTTCCACTTCGGCGGTCAGTGCAGCCTTGAAGGCGGTATCGCGGGGCCGGAGCATACTTCCGGTGAGGGTGATGCGTTTGGTCATGATCTCCCGGATATCGATCATCGATTGGCTGCCGCGCATCGCGTTAATATAGACGATCCGCCCTTCTTCCCGGAGGAGACGCAGGTTTTTGACGGTGAAATCGCCGCCCGTCATATCGAGGATAACGTCGATGCCTATCCCCGCAAATTCCGATTCAAAATCTCCGGTCTTATAGTTCACCGCCCGTTTGGCGCCCAGCTTTTCACAGAAACGGCATTTCTCATCGGTACCGGCGGTTGTGTAGACATCCACGCCCATCGCGGTGGCCAGCTGGATAGCGATAATGCCGATCCCGCTGGTGCCGCCGTGGACCAGGAAGTTGTCTCCGCTGCGGAGGCGCGCGGTCCGCACCGCATTCAGCCAGACCGTCAACACGGCTTCCGGCAGCCCGGCCGCTTCCTCCAGGCTCCATCTTGCAGGGATGGGAAGGCACTGCCCCGCCGGCACCGCGGCATATTCCGCATACCCCCCGCCGTTGATGAGCGCACAGACCGTATCACCCGGTTTCCAACGATTGGGGGTGGGTCCGGCTGATTGGGGTCCGGCTGATTGGGGTCCGGCTGAATGGGGTCCGATCGATTCGATCGTCCCTGAGACTTCCAATCCGGGGATGTGGGTGTCGCCGCCGTAGCCCGGGCTGGTCCGGGTATAGATATCGGCGCGGTTGAGACCGGCGGCAGCTACGCGGATCAACACTTCACCGGCTGCCGGGACGGGCCTGGCGACTTCCCGGAGCTCGAGCACTTCCGGCCCTCCTTTCCCGGTCATCCAGATCGCTTTCATGGCGCCACCTCCTGGAGGAATCGTTCGACGACATAGGTGGAGAGCTGGCCGCCCGGCCCGTTAAGCGTATAGTCGAAGCTGTGAGTAGCCCAGGGCAGGGTGAGCAGATAATGCCGGATGCCGCTGTCCGCCAGTTTTTTGCTTAACTGGCGGCTTTGCCGGTAGTCCACCAGCGGATCCTGTTGGCCGTGGATGATGAGGGTGGGAACGCAGGAAGGGTGGACGAAGTACATGATACTATCCGTCGGGCCATAGAAGTCGATCACGCCCTTCAGCCCCGGCTCCGGGAGCGTGTAGGCTGCCAGGAGGGCGGCCTCCGCGCCTTCCGACCGACCCAGCAGCACGAAAGCATTGGTGTCTATCGAGAGTTCCGGCGCATGTTGGCGCAGATAGTCCATGGCGCCGGCGATATCCCGGGCATCTCCGGTATCGCGATAGCGTCGGGCGTGCCGGTAGTTGATGGCTGCCACCACATAGCCTTCGCCTGCGAGCCTGCTGTTCAAAGCGGCCAGCTGCCGGCAGCCGCCATAGGGCCAGGTGTCGCCGTGGACCACGATCACGCAGGGTCGGATTCCCGGTCGTTGCGCGGGATAAAGGTCCATCGTACGGTCTGCGCTGCCGGTACTGTCATAGCTTAAGGTCCGTGGAGCAATGGCAGGCATGCTGAAACTGAACAGCTGCGACCACTGGATGGGGTTGCCGCTGAACCCGGCCAGCCGGGGGCTGTCAGGAGGAGTGAGAGACAGCTCCAAACTTCTGTTCAATCGTTTGGCAACTGTATAACCGCGGATCACCGGGGAGCAGAAGAGCACCAGCGCGAGTCCGCAGGCGATGGAATTGATCAACCCGTATTTGCCCTTGTAGGCTCCGGTCAGCAGCAGGATCAGGATGACCAGCACGAAGATCAGGGGGTAGGCCTGGACGAAAACTGCTGGGATCCATAGGAAACCGAGCGGCACGCGGAAGGCAGCAAACAGGGAGAGCAATAGCAGGCAAAGAATCGATATAAACCGCGCCATATTGACTAAGATAGCCCATTTAGTGGACCACTCAAAAACGATTTGGTCTGGTATCAGGGCTCACGCTTTTCCCTACCTTTGATCCATGAAAAGCGAATTCTATCAGTTGACGGCCAATAACCCCCGGGGCCAGCCGGTAAGCATGGCCAGGTACGAAGGGAAGGTCATCCTGGTAGTGAACACCGCCACTCAATGCGGGCTTGCGCCACAGTTTGAGGGCCTTGAGCAACTCTATAATAAATATAAGGACCAGGGTCTTGTTGTCCTCGGGTTCCCGTGCAACCAGTTTGCCGGCCAGGAGCCCGAGAGCAATACCACTATGGAACAGGTCTGCCAGCTGAACTTTGGCGTAACCTTTCCGCTTTTCGAAAAGACCGATGTCAACGGGCCACAGACTCACCCCGTTTTCCGGCTGCTCAAACGCCGCCTGGGCGGGCTTTTCGGAAGCCGCATCAAATGGAACTTCACCAAATTCCTCCTGGATGCTGACGGTCGTCCGGTTCGGCGGTTTGCGCCCGTTACGAAACCAGTGGCGATCGAGCCCTATATCCAAAAATTGCTGGCACGTTAACCTTCCAGCTGATCGAGCATCTCTTCCGTCATCGGCAGTTTTTCGGCCGCTAGATTTTCTTCGAGATGCTTGACGCTGCTTGTACCCGGGATCAGCAAAATATTCGGTGAATGGTGCAGGAGCCAGGACAGCGCGACCTGGTGAGGCGTAGCACCCAGCTTGTCGGCCACTTTTCCGATGACGGCCATCGATCCCACATTTCCGGCATTCAGCGGATACCAGGGGATAAAAGCCTTGTTCGTCTCCCGGCAATAGTTCAGCACGGGTTCCCATTTCCGGTAGTCGTGGCTGTATTTATTCTGAACGGAGACAACCTCTACATATTCCTCTGCTTTTTCGATTTCTTCGACGCTGACTTCCGAAAGCCCGATATGTCTGATGAGCCCTTCTTCCTGGACGTCCTGAAGGAATTCAAGCGTCTCTTCAAAGGGGACTTTGGGGTCGATCCGGTGCAACTGATAGAGATCGATGCGGTCCAGCTTTAGCCGGTCCAGACTCCCTTTGAGGGCGTCCTTCAAATGTCCGGGGCTCGCGTCCGGATGCCATTGGTCGGGGCCGCCGCGGAGCAACCCGCCTTTGGTGGCGATGACAAGGCCGGCAGGGTAGGGGTAAAGCGCTTCGGCGATCAGCTCTTCGGAAATGGAAGGGCCGTAACTGTCCGCGGTGTCGATGAAATTTACGCCCAGTTCCACCGCCCGCCGCAGAACCCGGATGGCTTCCGCGCGATCTTTCGGCGGGCCCCAGATCCCCGTACCCGTAATCCGCATCGCGCCATATCCCATCCGGCGAACGGTAAGGTCGCCGCCGATCGTGTAGTTCTTTTGGAAATTGACTTTAGTGCTCATATAATGAAAGGATTTTTTAGACGAGAACAGCCGATCCCATAAATTGTTCAGGCCGATTGATTGCTTTATTTTAAATTCGTCGGGACACCAAATCCCCGCTTCATGAGACTCTCCCTATCTTTTATGTTTCTCCTGTTCACCAGTTATTCTGCTTTTTCACAGAAGAAGCCGCTGGATCCTTCGGTGTATGACGGCTGGCAGCGGATCGGCGAGCGGGTCCTTTCCGCGGACGGCAAATACATCGCGTATACCGTCGTCCCGCAAGAGGGAGATGGCCGCCTGTTCATCCGGGCAACAGGCGATAGCTATGCAAAAGAGATACCACGCGGGTCCAGCGTGGGTTTTAGCGCCGACAGCCGGTACGTCGTCTTTCTCATCCGCCCTTACTTCAAGGATACGCGCGAAGCCCGGATCAAAAAGAAGACACCGGAGCAGATGCCGAAAGATACGCTGGGCTGGATCGAGCTGGGAACGGACAGCGTCGTCCGGATCCCGCGGGTAAAATCTTTCAAATTGCCCGATTTGCAGGGCAACTGGCTGGCTTATTTACTCGAGAAGCCGGAGGCGCCGGCCGGGGGCGCGGGTAAGCCGGATTCCCTGACCCGCATCCGCCAATTGACTGCCCGCGCGGACAGTCTCTCCCGGCTGGTGGACAGCCTGCGTCGCCAGATCCGGGAAGTGGGGACCAGGGGGTGGGGGGCTGTGCCTGCCCCGGTCGCCAGAAAGGAAGGCAAGCCCGTTGGGGAGACCGTGGAAGAAGGGACGGAGCTTGTGGTACGCGACTTCCGGACAGGCACGCCAATGAAGTTCCCGCTGACCAATGCGTATTATTTCAACCGCAATGGCAATACACTGGTCGTGGAGACAACTCGTAAAAACAGCGATTCCCTCTCCAAAGCGCACGTCATCTGGGTCAATACAACGAATGGTCATGAAGATACGATCATGACCGGTTTTCACGATGCCCGCAATTATGCGTTGGATGAGGCAGGGACTCAGGTAGCTTTTGTGGCGGAAAGGGATAGTGCGACAAAGGCGCTGAGTAAGTTTTGGCGCCTCTGGTATTACTCGCCCGGCATGGACAGCGCGATGGTTCGCGCTGACCGGAACAGTATTGCGGCCGCCGTGGCCGGCAGCGGCCTTCATTATCCGCATATCCCGGGTTTCGTATCAATGAATGCTTCCCGGCATGATGCGGCTTTTATCGATCAGCTGACGGTCAGCCCGGACTATCTCAACTATTTCAGCAAGGACGGAAGCCGCCTCTTCTTTGGCCTGGCCCCGGTACGGCCGCCAAAGGATACCACGCTGGTAGAATTCGAGACGGCACGGCTGGATGTCTGGAACTATAATGACGATTATCTCTCTCCCGAACAGCTGGTCCGGCTGCCCAATGAGCTGAAAAGATCCTTTCTCGCTGTGTTGCCAAAAGGGAGCTCTCACTTCCTTCCGCTGGCCGATGACAGCTGCGAGACCGTTCGGCCGGGTGAAAAAGGTCAGGGCAGCTATGCGCTGGGCCTTGGCAATAAGGAATACCGCATCCGGCAGCAGTGGGAGCAAAGCGGACTTGAGAAGATCTGGCTCATCAATGTCGGCGACGGATCACGCAAACTGGTCCGCGACAAGGTGCGGGGTGGCGCAACGTTGTCACCCGGCGGGAAATTCATCCTTTGGTACGATACCAAAGACCGGAACTGGTTTACTTACGAAATCGCCACAGGAACCACGCACAATATCACTGCCGCGATCAAGGTCCCCCTTTATGACGAAGAGGACGACCATCCCGATGACCCGCCGCCTCACGGCGACATGGGCTGGCTGGAGAACGACCGGTATGTCTATATCTACGACAAATACGACATCTGGCAATGTGATCCGGCCCGCAGCTCCGTACCGATCAACCTGACCGCAGGTCTCGGCCGCCGGCACCAGTTGACGTTCCGGTATTACGGGCTCGACCGGGAAGACCCGGCGATCCATCCCGATCAATTGGCCCTGATAACGGTCTTCAATAACCGCGATAAAACCATCGGCGCAACCCTCTACAAGATGGGAACGCCCTTCCCTGCCGATACGGAAGTGACCGGCCGAAGGAGTTATGGGGGTTTTATCAAGGCAAAGAACAGCGGAACGCTGGCGTGGCTGCAGGGCAGTTTCGACAAATCGTACGATATCTGGGTCGGCAATCCGCTGAATTCTGCCAGCCAGCTCAGTCACATCAATCCACAGCAAGCCGGATATAACTGGCTGACCGTCGAGCTAAAACACTGGAAAATGCTGGATGGTCGCATGAGCGAAGGGCTGCTGTATAAACCCGAGAACTTCGACAGTACGAAGAAATATCCGATCATTTTCTATTTTTACGAACGGGATGCCGACAACCTCTATGACTACCAGCAGCCCGCGCCGGACCGGGCGATCATCAACATTCCCTATTTTGTCAGCAACGGGTATCTTGTGTTCGACCCCAATATCTACTACAAGACCGGTGCGCCGGGTGAGGATGCCTACAACTCGGTGATTTCCGCTGCGCATTATCTCGCGCATTACAAATGGGTGGACACGACGCGGATGGGGCTGGAAGGGCACAGCTGGGGCGGCTACCAGGTCGCCTATCTTGTGACCCGCACGCATCTTTTCGCCGCGGCGGAAGCCGGCGCACCCGTCGCCAATATGACGAGCGCCTATGGCGGAATCCGCTGGGGTACGGGCATCAGCCGGCAATTCCAGTATGAGAAAACCCAAAGCCGGATCGGCTCAACCCTCTGGCAGCATCCCGAACTGTATATCAAAGCCTCCCCGCTCTTCCGGGCAGACAAGGTGACAACACCCGTGCTCATGATGCACAATGACGCGGATGGGGCGGTGCCCTGGTATCAGGGGATCGAATATTTCTCCGCGCTTCGCCGACTGGGAAAGAAAGCGTGGCTGATCGAATACAATGGGGAGGATCATGGATTGACGGAAAGGCGTAACCAGAAAGACTGGTCCCTCCGGATGTCCCAGTTCTTCGACTACTATCTCAAAGGCGAGCCGCCGGCCAGGTGGATTACCGACGGCGTGCCTGCTGCCCTGAAGGGAGTCGATTGGGGATTGGAAACGCAATAAAAATCCGTTTGTATGTTTTCAAATTACTGGAAGGTTGCGATCCGCAGCCTGCTGAAACGAAAAGGGTACACCGCGATCAATGTCCTTGGGTTGGCGACGGGCATGGCCGTTTGCGGGATGATCGTGCTTTTTATCCGCAGCGAGCTGAACTACGACGATTTTCAGGTCAACGGAGACAGGGTGTACCGGATCGCGCTGGATCGCCAGTACCCGGGACGGACCACGTCCTATGCGATCGTCCCGGCTTCGATCGGCGAGGCGGTCCGCCGGGAATTCCCGGAGGTGATGGCGATGACGGGATTTCAGGATGCCACCAATAACGGTACCATCCCCGTTCGGGCGGGCGACCGGGCCTTTGATGAGACCGGCGCGCTGCTGGCGGATTCGAATTTCTTCCGCGTCTTTCCGACGGGGTTCCTTGAGGGAGATCCTGTGACGGCCTTACAGAAACCTTTTACCGCCGTGCTGACGGCGTCGACGGCAAAACGATATTACGGGTCGGCGGCAGCGGCGATGGGCAAAGTCCTGGAGGTGGATCTAACCCGGCACTTCACCGTGACAGCCGTATGCAGCGATTTGCCCGACAATTCCCACATGGCTTATAACGTCCTGATCTCCGCGGCCAGCTTTCCTTTGGGAGAACCCAATTATGTCGGATTCTCCACCTATACCTACCTGCTGCTGAAGCCCAATACCGATGCGTCGCTTCTCGAATCCAAACTGCCGACGATCGTGGAAAAATATGTATCGGGTGTCATTAGCCGGACCTTCGGGATGTCTTATTCGCAATTCAAAGCGGCGGGCAACGGCTATCGCTATTATCTGCAGCCGCTGGGTCGCATCCATCTCACGTCGGACCTGGAGGCGGAATTAAGGCCAAACGGAAGCCTGCGGTCGATCTATATTTTTGGGATCATCGCCGTCTTTATCCTCTGCATCGCCTGTATCAATTTTGTCAACCTGTCCACCGCGCGATCCGTCGAGCGGGCGAAAGAGGTGGGGATCCGCAAAACGTTCGGATCGGAGAAGTGGTCGCTGATCCTGCAGTTCCTCCTCGAGTCGGTGCTTGTCAGCTTGCTGAGTATGGCGCTTTCCCTACTGTTGATGTGGCTGCTGCTGCCGGTGTTCAACCGGATGTGGGGTAAGGAATTATCACCGCAGCCCTATCTTGAGCCGGTCAGACTGGGTCTGCTGCTCCTGTTTGGGGTTATCGTCGGGCTGATGGCCGGCGTCTACCCCGCCTTTGTGCTCTCGTCGTTCCAACCGATAAAGGTCCTGAAAGGCAAATTCAAATCCAATCGATATGGCGCGGCACTGCGCAATGGGTTGGTTGTTTTTCAATTCGTTATTTCCATCGTTCTGATTATTTGCACGATTACGGTCAACCGCCAGATGCAATATATGCTGGGCAACCGGCTTGGCTTTCGCCAGGACCACATCATCGAGATCGAGGGTACCGATGTTGTCGGTAACCAGACCGTTGCGTTCCATAACCAGCTGGCCGGGATCGCCGGGGTAGTGATGGTCAGCGGCGCCAATAACCTGCCGGGTGGCACCGGATTTTTCGGGACTACATTCCAGCCGTATGGTACCAGGCAATCGGTGACCGGAAGAGGCATCATCGTAGATGACCGGTTTGCAGCCACTCTCGGGCTGGAAATGAAAGAGGGACGGTTCTTCTCGCGGGATTTTCCAACGGACACGGCGGCAATAGTCCTCAATGAGCAAGCAGTGGCAGCGCTCGGGCTGAAGGAGCCCGTTGCCGGGAGCCGGCTGATCTCACCCGATGGATTATTCGCTGCCGCCAACGGGACCTCCAGTGTCTTTACCGTGATTGGTGTGGTCAGGGATTTCAACTACCAGACGCTGCACCAGGCGATCGCTCCCTTGTTCTTTGTGGACGTTGCCAAATTCGGCAATGTCACCACGCTGACGGCGGTTCTGGTAAAAGGCGATCAGTTTGGCGCCACGCTCGCGGCCATCGGGCGGACCTGGCGGCAGTTTGTTCCCAACCTCGCCTTTCACTATAACTTCCTTGACCAACGGATCGCCGATCAATACAAGTCGGAACAAACCATCCGGCGCATCTTCACCGTCTTCTCGGCGCTGGCCATCCTGATCGCCTGTATCGGGCTGCTCGGACTGGCGGCCTATGCCACACAGCAGCGGCTCCGGGAGATCAGCATCCGCAAGGTGCTGGGCGCGGGCGGCGGAACGATCGCCTGGATGCTGTCGATCGACTTCCTTCGCCTGGTCACGATCTCGGCGCTGTTGGCCTTCCCGCTGGCCTGGCTGGCGATGCATGCCTGGCTGGGGAGTTTTGTATACCGCATTTCGCTCTCGTGGTGGATCTTTGCGCTGGCCTGGGCGCTGTCGCTGGCAATCACCCTGATGACGACCGGCTATCAGGCGATCCGGGCGGCGATGACCAACCCTGCAAAGACGTTGCGCTCCGAATAAAGAGATTAGTATGAAGAAAGGCCGATTGGAAGCATTCAGCGATGGCGTATTCGCAATCATCATTACGATCATGGTGCTGGACTTGCGCGTTCCCGTCGGCGATAATATAAAAGACCTGACGCCGGTGGTACCCGTCCTTTTCAGTTACATCCTGAGCTTCGTTTACATCGGCATTTACTGGAACAACCATCACCATATGATCTATGCCGTGGACCGGATCAATGGCGCCGTCCTCTGGGCCAATCTGCATCTGCTGTTCTGGCTTTCGCTGATCCCTTTTGTTACGGCCTGGATGGGTGAAAATCGTTTTACCCGCTGGCCCGTCGTCCTGTACGGCCTTGTGCTGATTATGAATGCCATAGCCTATACAATTCTTTGCTGGCTGCTAATAAAGGAAGGAGGACCGGGGTCGCGGCTGGCGGTCGCGCTGGGTAAAGACTGGAAGGGAAAGCTTTCGCTTGTCATTTATGTGCTGGCTGTAGTGCTGGCTTTCTACCGAGCTTGGCTGGGGATCGGACTGTATGCGGTCGTAACCATTATCTGGTTCATCCCCGACCGGCGGATCGAGAAGATCCTGTCATCGGAGGGTTCGGCGCGGGAGGAACCGTAGTATGGCAGCAAAAGAGGACAGACACTGTAACGAAAACGGACAGCTGGATGGGTTGCAACGGATTCAATAGGTTGATTATGATTCTTTTGTAAAGGTGGTATCTTTTTTATTGGGTAAACACATGCTCATTAACTATCTCCTCACCGCCTGGCGAAATATCCGCCGCCGTCTCGGCTATACCTTGCTCAATGTCTCGGGGCTGGCGCTGGGGATCGCTTCCTGTTTGCTCATTTTCGTGGTCGTTCGTTATGAGCTGGGATATGATGCGTTTTATTCGAAAGCGGATCGGATTTACCGGGTCAATCACCATTCCATCGACTATAATCCGCGCACGTCGCCGGCCGTCGCCCGTGCGCTTCGCCACGATTTCCCCGAGTTGGAAATAGCGCAATTTTTTTATGACAACGGGATCGTGAAGATCGGCACGGACCGGTACAATGAAGAGAACTACGCCTATGCGGATGAATGGGTTCCGCGCATGTTTAATTATCAGTGGATTTCGGGCAATCCCCAAACAGCCCTGTCGGCCCCCAATCAGATTGTACTGACGGAAAGGATGTCGAAGAAATACTTCGGCGGGAAGGATCCCATGGGTCAAACCATACAAGTCGACAACCAATATGATTGCAAGGTAACCGGGGTCATCAAAGATCTTCCCGGAAATACAAGCCTTCCTTTCCGGTTTCTAATCTCCTTTCCGACACTCAGCCATACCTGGATAGCGACAGTACACGCCTACTTCGCGATTCCCGGCGGAAACTATACCTTTATCGCCCTGCCGGAAAATTATTCGATCGAACGGGTAAGGGCAAGGATAAAGCCCTTTCTGGCAAAGAACTGGGGCGACAAAATCGCCAAAGAGGCCACGCTGATCCTGCAGCCACTCAAAGACGTCCATTTCGATCAGCAGTACCTGTACATTGACCTTAGCCCGACAACTTCTAAACAGACGTATTATGCGCTGGCGGGCATCGCGCTTTTTATCCTGATTACCGCGTGTATCAATTTTATAAACCTGGCAACCGGTCAGGCCATAACCCGTGCCCGGGAGGTGGGCGTCCGAAAGGTGCTTGGTGCGCGCCGTCCGCAATTGATCGCTCAATTTCTTGGGGAGACGGCGTTACAGGTGATGGCGGCGCTTGTTCTGGGTTGGCTTGCGGCCATGCTGCTGGTTCCGCAGCTTGGCGAATGGCTGAGTATCGGTATCCGGACATTTGAGCTCCGGGAGCCGATGGTACTGGGCTTGCTGGGGTCCCTTGGGCTGTTTATCATTGTCGTCGCCGGTCTCTATCCGGCATTTGTTCAGTCCGCCTTTCAGCCCGCAGTCTCCCTCAAAGGGAAAGCCGTGCCTGCCCATGGAGGGCTCACATTGCGTAGAGGCCTGGTCATCCTACAATTCAGTATTTCGCAGCTGATGATCATCGGTACCATTGTCGTCGCCCGACAGATGGACTTCTTTCAGAACCGCGATCTTGGTTTCAACAAAGACTTTGTGATCCAGTTCGGCTTACCCGACTCCGCACACCGGCAAGTTTTGTGGCAAGAGCTGAGCGCCATGCCGGGGGTTACCGATATCAGCTTTTCTTCCGGCGCACCGCCCTACATGAGTAATGCGACCGGTTTCGACGACCCCGACCGCGGTATCAAAGGAGAGAATATCACGGAGATAAAATTTGTCGACGAACACTATATCCGGATGTTCAGTCTGCATATGTTGGCCGGCGATACCATTGCCAAGCGGGTGGGAAAGGACAGCATCCAGCGAGTCGTGGTCAACGAAACGCTCATCCAGACCTTGAATCTTCCGGACCCGCATGTGGCTGTAGGTCATCTTTTTGAAGCCGATGGATCCCGCTGCCGGATTATCGGAGTGGTACAGGATTTTCAGAGCGAGAGCAAACACAAAAAAAGACGGGCCTGCATCCTGCAATATAGCGACCGGGATGTATGGACGGCCAGCGTTCGCCTAAATCCTCATTCTATGGAAAGCACGATCGCCCAAATTGACAAGGACTGGTCGGCCCTCAGCCCGAATGATCTTTTTCAATACGAGTTCCTCGACGACCATATCGCCGGCTTCTATCGCCAGGAGCAAAAAGTCTACACGGCCTTTCGGCTCTTCTCCGGCATCGCCATCTTTGTGGGCTGTCTCGGCCTTTATGGCCTGATCGCTTTTGCGACGCTGCAACGCACGCGGGAGGTGGGTATCCGGAAGGTGCTCGGTGCGTCCGTCCCGAATATCCTTTTGTTGTTCGGTCGCGAATTTATCGCACTGATCCTGCTGGCGTTCGTTGTTGCCGCGCCGGTGGCCTGGTGGGCGATGACGAGTTGGCTCGGCAATTTTGCCTATCGCATCGATATCGGTTGGGAGACCTTTGTCGTTTCCCTGACGGCGTCGTTCCTGATTGCGGCGTGCACCATCTCGTATAAGTCGATTGCGGCGGCGGTGGCGAATCCGGTAAGAACATTGAGGACGGAGTAGAAAGAATTTAGGTCCTTTGTCAGGGTTCGACCAGTAGATCCCAGTTGGTGGATTCACCCTCGTAGATGCTTTCAAATATATCCGCGGATCGCCGCAGGTCATGTGTTGGTGCTATCGTTAAACTCATCCTGCTCATTTGGCGGCAAAGACGGTCGTCCGTCATTAGCCGGACAATACGATCGCTCATGGTGGTAATATCACCGGGATCAAAAAGAAAACCGTTCACGTTGTCCTGTACCAACTCTCCCAGTGCGCCGGCATTGGCGGCGATGACAGGCAGGCCAGAGGCCAGCGCCTGCAAAGTTGCAAGGCTCAGCAGCTCGGCTACACTGGCTATGATGAAACACCGGCTGACCTGATAAAGGCAGGGTAAGTCCGCTTCCGGTACGAAGCCCGTGAAGACAACACGGTGTTCGATGCCTAACTGCTTCGATAAGGATCTCAGGGCTGAGCTTCGGGCGCCCCTTCCGACAACCACCAGCGTAAACGCGGTCAACCTGCCCGCCAGTGCCACGGCCTTGAGTACCTGCTCCAGCTTTTTCTCCGGATCCAGCCTGCCCACGAAGAGAAGAGTCGGGCCCGGGGGTATACGGTACTTTCGCCGGATGTCCCTGGCTTCTCCGCTGGGCCTGAATTGCTCCAGATCGATTCCGCTGGACACTGCCAGCACATCCACATTGAGTCTGGGCCGGATCAGCCTTGCCGCCGTCTCTGTCGGCGTTGTCACGAGCGAAACCTGGTTGTAAACTTTGGAAAATCCGCACCACATTTTACTTTCGGCCAGCTGTCGCCATCGCTTCGACGGGAGAAAAGCGGTTAGGTTTTCCGGCATGAAGTGGTTCGTTGCGACGATCGGTATCCCCAGATGTTTGCCTGCGGCAATAACTTCACGGCTTAACCGAAAATGGTCCTGGACATGGATAACATCCGGGCGAAATGAACTTAATAAATGACGGATCCTCCGGCGAAGAAAAAAAGGAAGCGGAATGCGGACCTTCGGGTAGATCAATATAGGTATCGACGGCATTCCGAAGACATCGATCGAGTCGATCACTTTTTTGGTGAATCGACTGCTTTCGGCCGGCGCGATCACGGCCACGTTGTGACCCCTCTTTCGGAGGATAGGACCGATCCGGCATACGAAATAGTAAACGCCGTTCACATGCGGATAATACGTATCGGAGACAAACAGGATATTCATAATCGTTTCAAATATGATCGGGTTAGCAAAAGGACAAATCCCGCTATCGCCGCGGCAATGATCAGGGCCCCGGCGATGTTCAGATAACGGGTCAGGATCAGGTACCCATGGCCCAGCAGCAGGCCGGCGAGCAGGTAGAAAAAATATTGAACCGCGGAGGTGCCGATGCAGATCGGCAGAAACCGGCCATAGGGTATTTGCGCCCGCCCCGCCATGAAGATCCCGGCCGGGCCGATGCCCAAGGTGATTTTCGAAAGGGAGATCGTCTTGATCGGATTGTCCCTCAACCAGGTCTGCCAGCGAACCATCCTCTCGCTGGTAATCCCCATCCGGCGTGCAAGTTTCCCAGGGCGGCCGCGCGCAGTCAGCCGCCCCAACAGGTAACAAGCGGAATCGCTGACAATGTCTCCGGCGATGATGATCGGATAAGCGATCCCTATCCGCATCAAGCCTGCCGAGCAAAGCCAACCGACGACGACGGCGAGTACCGGCCCCTCGACGATTGCGAGCGGGAACAATACGGCGTATTTATAAGTCGTCAGCCATTGAATGAGTTTGTCCATATCAAAATACTTCACCGAGATTGCCGAAGAAGCCACGCGACCCACCGGTTCCGAGGCCGTAATCCAGGCAAGCGTTGGTATTTGAAAACTTGTTGAATTTTATCCGCAAACCGGCTCCGAATCCTGGAAAGACAACCTCAAACCGGTTGGTGACGGGGTCGGATACTGAACCGGCATTGCAAAAGATAACGGCGCCAAGCAGACCATTCCTGGTGATGCCGAACCGATATTCTGCTTCCAGGTCGATATATCGTTTTCCTATATAGCGGTCCTCTTCATATCCGCGGCCGGTGTTGTTATAAGTGTCCGTACCCGTTCCGGGGAGGTCAAGATAAGGGGCGCTGCCACCGAGGCCCACAACACCATAGAGCCAGAATGCCAGGACGCTGCTCGTGCGGATCGGGAAATATTTCCGGATATCGATGAGCATCGAATTCCATTCGCTGTTGCTGCCGAGCGCGCGAAGGTTTTCCAAAAAAACAAGATTGGCGTAGAACGCGCCTCCTTCGGGGTTGATAGAGCTCTTCCTGGAGTCATATTGCACATCAAAGACGACGCCCGATGACGTGGAACGCGGGCTGAATCCATAGAGACGATATCCGGTAACGGTATCCTTCGGCAGGTTTTGCTCCGAAATATTCCAGTGATGGTCGAATTGATATCCGAGGCCGGCATACCAGCCTTGCGCGATTTTTTTCAGCGCATATTCGTAGATACGGATGTACTTGTAGCTTACCGTATACCGGTCTGCCGGCGTGGTATGACCACCAATGCCATACGTGTCTTGCGGATAATTGAGGTAACGCCAGTCCCCGGGGAAATTCCAACTATTTCCTGCTGTCCACAGGAGCGATTCGACCGGGAGCAGAAATTGCCGGCGTTGAGTATATTTCACCGCGCCGACGAACGAAGAGACGTTGGTCGAGTCCGGATGGCCTGTCAGGAATGCGCCGCCAGCCGCTGCACCACCGGTCACTCCGGTTGCAACCGTGTATTCCAGGATCGGAGAACAGGATAGATGCCAGGTATGGCTACTGACGTTCTGATTGTCAATCCGTTTGCCGGGGTCCTTATGAATAATGAACATCGCCAGGTCGATCAGGTCCCGTTGTTTTCGGAAATCGCTATGGTTGATCGCCGATCGTTTGACTGTATCTTTTCTGCCCGGCAATATTGCCTGGGCTCTGCCGGAAAGGCACCAGCAACAGGTAATGGTGATCATCGGTAGAATACTGGTATATGCCATGACGCCGGCGAATTTCATGTGGTTGTTGATTAAAAATACCCGATATTTAATTCGCGGCTTGTCGCCGGTAACTATATTTAGAATAAAGTATTTTGACCCAACCATTTCACGCGCGCCTGCATCTATGCTGGTTAAACCATTCGATATAGCAGAATTCGAATTACGACAGCTCATTAAAGGTTGTCTGGCCGGTAATCGATCCTGTCAGCGGGCTCTTTATGATTGTTACGCTCCGCGGATGACGGTGCTGTGCATGCGGTATGCGCGAAGTTCTTCGGAAGCGGAGGAGATACTTCAGGACGGTTTTCTTCACATGTACCGCAATATCGGTCAGTATAAATTCATCGGCTCCTTTAGTTCCTGGTTACGCAAGATTATGATCAACTGTGCGCTGATGCGATACCGGGGCAAGGCGGCTTCGATCAGGGTCATTCCGCTGACCAATGATTATGAGGTTCCGGCGACGGAGGAGTGCCTTTTTGATCACTTCGGTGAACAGGAACTCATCCGGTTGACACAGACCTTGCCTCCGGCATACCGGATGGTATTCAACCTATACGTGTTTGAGGGGTTCAAGCACCGCGAGATCGCGCAGTTGCTGAAGATCAGCGAAGGCACTTCCAAATCCAATTTGTCGGACGCGAGAGCGCTTCTACGTCTGGCGCTGACCGGCAATTTAAAAGCAGCGAAATAGCATGACAGACCGACAAAATCAGGATGGTATCGATGAATTTTTCCGGGATAGGCTTGGATCCGCGGAGAAAGTTCCACCTACGCCGGTATGGGATCGGATCGAAATGGAGCTCAACAAGGATAGGCGGCAAAAATTGTTGTTTTGGCGGGCATGGGGGATAGCTGCCGGGGTAGGTACGGTCGTTATAGCCGGTTTGTTTCTCTTACGGCAGGATCATGGCGCTAACCCGGTTTCAAACAGCCGGGATAACCGCACGCCGGAGGTTGCTCCGAACCGCGGGACCGCTCTTATCAACACAGTTCGCTTACGGTCGCAGGTCCCTGTCAGGTCCGGGAGTATCCAAACGCCTTTCCTGACAGGTCCAATCCCCGAGCCGGTTCGTGACGCTGTGCCGGTCGCCACGCCGGATCGGAGCAGGCGCGGTCAGCCGCAACTTCCCGATATCGGGACAATTGTCAGCAGGGACCGGCCTTACATCCTGCCCGGCAGGATCCGCATCAACAGTCTTGTAATCGCCCGCTTTCAACAAGGAAAAGCGGTCAGACTTTCACCTCTCCGGCCGAAGTTTGATCTGACTGCTTATTTGTCCCAGGAACTGGCGGGCTACAGCCTTGCCGACCACGATTCAACCGGCCCCCACGGCCGGGAGATCGAAAAACGGCAAAGCACGAGCTTTTCCAGATCGGCCGGCCTCCTGGTCAGCTATCATGCGGGCCGCCATTGGATCATACAATCCGGGCTTGGCCTTTCCCGTTCCGTCAGTGTAGGCAACCCCGGTAAAGTCGTCGCCGTCAAGGACAACAACGGCACCGTTTCCTATCAGATCTATACGGTTACTGGTTATGGTTATTTGCCTCCCGGCGGTACCGCCAGTATTGGCGACAGCGCGACAACAGGGCTGGTCACCGGCAAGTTGGACTATATTTCCTTGCCGCTCGTGCTCTCCCGGACCTGGACCATCGGTCGTTTCTCTTTTCTGGCAGGCGCAGGCTTTACCGCGAATCTGCTGACGCGCGCGACAGTCCAGGCCTCCCTGGATGGATCTACCGGTCCAACGCAGGAAAAAGAGGTCACCCAATACGGCCTGCGAAAGGTCACTTACGGATTCCAGGTAAAAGGCGAATGCCGATACCAGTTGGCCCGTAATTACGCCGCCACGCTGATGACGACATTTAAGAATTCGGTCGGGCCGGTCAATATCCACACCGCTTACAGTACATATCCCTATAACCTCGGGGTAGGCGTCGGGATTACGAGAAGTTTCTGAAGATCCTCCGGATCGGCTATTTGAACGTCAGGTTCAGCGCGATCAGATTCGACACCAGGTTCGTCGTCTCGATATAATGTCCATACCGGATCTCGATTGCGTTGAGGTGTTTGCTCCCGATCCCGCCGGGCGGCGCGAGCCGGATACCGGTGCCGAAATACTGGCCGCTGAAGGCCGAGAGAGCATAGTTGCTGGTATAATATTCGTCCGCCGGCGTGTGCACCTTGAATGGCGCGAAATAGTTGGATGCCGACTGGATATAATACCGATAGAATGGGCTGATCGAAAAGAACGGCGTAACCTTTATCGGAACTTCGAGACTGGCCGTATGCGACCGTACGCCCCAGTTATCGATGTAGAAGCGGTAGTATGCCCGCAGGATCACGTTGTCACCAAGGAAATAATTGAGGCGCAACCCAACGGGCAGCTTTACCCGTTGAGAAGGGAGCTTTTCCACTACGGCCTTGCTGCTGTCGGCGAAATATACGCGATGGAAGGGAAGCCCGAGGTATCCGGTCTGATAGGTAAAGTCGACGAGGATCGCGCCCTGCATCCGCTGGTTGATCACCTGGGTAAAAGAGAAAGACGCGGAATAGGAATCTCGGCTGCTGGATGGGATATGGACCCGGCTTCCCTTGCTGAGCACCTGCCCGGTGTTGTAATTGAGCGCTTCCGTGCGACCACTGGCGGTAGTGATGTAGACGACGCTGTCGGTCGTCGGTGCGGTGGTGACATTCGCTGTATCGACGGGGATCAACTCGGACGGGGTGATCATGACGATGCGGTCGAAGTAGCCGGTCAGCTTGGCGCTGAATTCGCCGTTGTGCCTGGTCTTTGCGGAGATGGAGGTATTGAGCCCGATCGAATGATAGTAGTTGTGCTCGGCGGAATAGTAGGCGCCCAACCCGAAAGAAGTACCTTTTTTTTCATTCTCGATCGTCCAATCCAGGGTCGGATAGATGCGGGTGCCCGTCCTCTTCCCATGCCCGCTCGAGTCCACATAGCCCTGTGATGCGGCTGTGTGGTTGTCCATCCCGATCCCGCCGGTGAGGATGTTCTTCCGCCCTTTGGGATCCCAGCCGACCAATTTGATCTCAAGACCATTGGAGAGATCGGTGACATTCCCGATCCCTCTTGGTCCCGGGTCGCCGCCGGAAACGGCCGACTTGTCGGCAGTCTGGCTGTAATAACTGGAAAGGATATTCACTTCGTCGATCTTCAGCGCGCGCGATTTGAACCCGGAGGTATCGGCAGGGGTATTTTGAGAAAACGCGGCGAGGATCCCAATGACCATCGCCGTTATAGTAAGACAAACCCTTCTCATGTGTGTTCTGTAGTCGTGATTGAAATTAGTTGCAGCCGCAGCCGCCGCCGGTCTTTCCGCCGTTGGCACCGGAAGAACCTTCCCGGTAACCTTGAAAGTTCAGCTCTTCCTTTTCGATCTTTCGGTTGCCTAGCGTCATTTCGGAGTCATTGAGCCTGCTTTTCTGGTACTCTTTGACTGACTGACAGGAAGGAAGGCCGTATCCTGCGATTGCAGCGAGGGCCAGCGCGTACCAGGTTCTTTTTTCCATGTGTATAGTTTAAGTGAATCGAAGATTGTCGGAATGAAAGATTTGGTCATTGTCGTCGATCACGATCGCTTCCACGTCCTTGATCTGGTTGACCAGATCGAGCCCGGCACGGACTCCCATGATCATGACTGGCGTTGCGATCGCATCGGCAAACTCGGCATTGGGGCAAAGGATGGTAACGCTTTTGATCCCGGTAACCGGTAACCCCGTCCGGGGATTGATCGTATGGCTGTATTTCTTCCCATCGATCAGCGCATATTTTTCATAGTTGCCGGACGTTGCAACCGCCAGGCCGGTGACGTTTAGATACGAGAAGATCTGGCCGCGGACGTTGGGGTCGACGATACCGATCGTCCAGGGACTGCCGTCAGGCTGATATCCCCAGATCGCCAGGTCACCCGACGCGTTGACGATCCCGCTGTCGACGCCCATGGCCATCATAATACTTTTTGCGCGTTCCGCGGCATATCCCTTGCCGATCCCGCCAAAACCGATTCGCATCCCCTTCTCCCGGAGAAATACGGTGCATTGCTCCCGGTCCAACTGGACGTTCCGGTAATTGATCAGGCGGACCATCCTTCGGGTGGTATCCTTGTCGGGCAAGGCGGTCATCGTTACATCGAAGTTCCAAAGCCGCTTGTCGATCGAGCCATAAGTAATATCAAATGTGCCCTGCGTCAACCGGGAGATGCGGACCGAACGGTCAATGAGATCGAAGGTCTCGCGGCTTACTTCGACAGGGGCGATCCCGGCATTCCGGTTGATAAGGCTGGTTTCGCTGTCCTCACTAAAGGTCGTGAGTAGTTTTTCGATCCGCCTGATCTCGGCGATCCCGGCATCGATGCTGTCCATGGCCCAGCTCTCGTCCTGTGCGATCACCGTCAGTTCGAACCGATTGCCCATTAACGGCAAGGTCTTTCGAAAGGCCTTGCGGACCGTCATCTGTATGGTAGGGGCGGCAGTCATCGATTAGAATAGATTGCATTGCGAACCTCCAATATAAAATCCGATGGTTTCTCGTTTGGCAGCCCTTCCCAGGTCTTCAGAACATTTCCATCTGCATCGAGCAGCACCGTATAGGGGAATTTTCCTTGCGAATTGTATTTGTCGGCCATGGAGTTATTCAGCGCCTGCTGTTGTGCGCGTGGCTGATTCTTTTTACTCCGGGGAAAATCCGCATTGACAAGGATAAGCATGGTGTCCGCCATTTGCAGAAATTCCGGGTTGTCGAGGATGAGTTTGCGCAGCTGAATACAAGGCCCGCACCAATCGCTCCCGGAAAAGTTCAGCAGGATATGTTTGTGCTGGTCCTTTGCCAGTTGCCGGGCTTCATCGAGGTTGTAATGCCAACCGCCAGCAGCAAGCCAGCCGGTAAGCAGCAGGCCGACGAGTGTTTTCATAAAACGAAGATACGATTGATGTTGCAACAAGGTTGTGTAGATCAAAATAATTGATTCCCTTTGGGTTATAATTTTGTTAAACGTATTTTATCACCCAACCCTTTCCGGGAGAAAGGAATTGCCTAAAAGTTCAACCCGGTGCTTATCCGCAGCCCGTTCGTCGGAACTCCGGGATGCTGGAGATAGGTGAATCGTCGTACAAAATCTATACGGAATATATTCAGAATGTTGTAGATGCCAACACCGGCTTCCAGATAGGGCTGGCTGCCAAGGGCATAGGTAGTCAGGACGCCCTGATCATTCAAGGGAAATTTCATCTGTTCCGGGTTTGTGGCCGGATTGTTTTCGGACCGGACGCCGCCATACAGGATCTTACCTTCCACGACTTCGCGCAGCCTCAGCTTCTTCAGCAACGGGATCTTATTCAGGAAGAAACCGTTGAAATAATGATCGACATTAAGGGCTGCATAGTGATCGGTGATGAATTCCTCCACATTCATGAGGTTGTAGCCGTTGAAACTATAGAAGAACGAAGGGTTCGCCGGCTGGATGATCATTAGGGGGAAGGGAAGATTGCCGGTAATATAGCCGGCGTTGAACCGGATATCCATAAAACCCAGCGGCGCCAGATACCATCGTTTGGCGATCCCCAGGTGAAAAGCATTGTACGAATATTGACCGCCGAGCGGCCCTTTGATGCCAACCGCGTACTGGAGAGAGAAAGTCGGATACTGGGTGTTGATGATCCGGCGATAGTTGTGGCCCTGGTAGAATTGCTGATGGGGGGACCAGCCCAGCGTGACCGAGAGTTGTGTTGTCGTCAGCTGATGAATGCTGTCACTGGTACCGTCTGGCTTCTGGTAAATATAATACAGGTCTTGTGCCGGTTGCTGCAACCAGTATTTTGCGCCGAAGTTGTACGAGAAATGGTTGCCGAATTCCCGGATATAGGAGAGGTTACCGATGTCCGTATACAGCCATTTTCCACCGATGCCCCGGCTGAAAGAGCCCAGGAAGCTATTGTCACTTGCGAATTGATTTTCTGCGCCCGGATTACGGACGTCATGCAGGAAGCTCGCCTGGATATAGTGAAAGGGATAGGTGTAGATCGAATGGTGATTGATCGAATAAGTGGCGCTGGCATGGTATTTCCACCGCTGATCGCGGGTGGCATAGGCGATATAGTCATCCGTAAACCAGCGGGTGCTGAGTTTGACGTTGGACCGGCCGCCAAACTGGTAGCGGCTTCCTTCCAGTGAATTGAAGGAGTAGAAATTGCCTGCGGGTCCGATGTCGAATTTGCCCGCGGACTTGTAGCCGACGGAAATAAATGTGATCCAGTCCATCAGCCGCCGGTACGATCTCATTTTTAACAGACTGTCCGTATTCCGATAGGTCCGTTCTTCCGGGGCGGTCAGCGGAATGGGGCGCATCCCGGTCCAGATGCTGTCTGGCACCGGTACAGAAGCCAGTGTGGTGTCGACGGGAAGGCCGCGGAAGGCTTCATCGGGCAGAGTCGTATCGGAGACATCGGAACGGACGATCACGTGCTGGCCATAGAGCCCGAGGTTATTTCGGGTCAGACTAAAATAAGAGAGCAGATCGGATTGGGACCGGTAATATCTTCCACCCGGCCCTTTTTCGAACGTTTGCCGGACGACAAAGCTTCGCACCCAGTTCACATTACTGTGGTTGCTGGCCTCCAGCTCCGCCTTTTTTATGGCGTACGATCCGTCGAGTGTGATAAAGAGGTTCCCTGAAAAGAGCAGGTCCTGCGGGTTACGCGGAACAAAATTGACCCGGACCATTCGGACACCATCCTCTTCGAGGGTATCCCGGATAAAATATTCGTACAGATCGGGGCCCAGTTTCGCCACCGGGCTCATGAATTGCACGGTGAACACCAGCATGGTATTGTCGTAGACCGTGAAGTCCTGGTAGAGCCGGTTCATAATGGCGCTTACGCCGCTCATGTCGATGTATTCCCCGAGATCGACCCGCTTGTGACCGAGGATGATCTCCTTCTTCCGGCCCGGGTTGGTCTTTTCATAATTCCGGGAGTAGGTTTCCTCCAGGTAGGCTGGCACGAGGCGTTTGCCGGGGACCAGCGTGGTATCCGGCGTGAACAGGAAGCGATATTTCTTAAATAGTTTTCCTTCAGTAATTATGCGGGGCGGGTGGTCGGTCAGGACCCGGATCTTATCATATTGGTGATAGCTGACGTAGGGATAGGAGCCGGGAGCGTTGTCCGGCTTGTGAGCAATTACTTCGCGGATCAGGTCAACCGCCGGGTTATGACGGTTCCGGTATCGTTTCTTTCGGTCAACGACCACTTGTTGCAGCGAAACATAGGATACCGAAAGCAGAATGGAGAGCGGCGCCATGCTGCTGTCGACAGGCAGTGTAACGGGGGCATAGCCGGTCGCGGTGACGCGGATGCGCTGAGCCTTACCGGGCAGGGCAAGATGGAACCGGCCGGCGGTATCCGAGAACGTTCCCCGGCTGGTGCCTACTGCCACGATGCTGGCCTTCGGGACGGGCTGGCCGGTGGCGGAGTCCAATATCCTGCCGTTCACCGTTCGGGTCTGACCCTCCGCGAACAGACAAGACCCCATAGCGATACAGAATATGATGATCAGCGGTTTGATAATCAAAGATCGCAATAACCGGGTTTACGACCCCGAATTTCGGGTATAGTTTTGTGTCGTAAATTTAATTAACATGAAACAGCAGGAACAGATCAACTACGACAGGGTCGCTGAGGCGATCGACTATATCCGGGACCACTTTCAATTGCAGCCCAGCCTGGAAGAGGTAGCGGACAAGATCCATCTCAGCCCATATCATTTTCAGCGACTGTTTACGGACTGGGCGGGAGTGAGCCCCAAAAAATTCCTCCAGTACATCAGCGTGGAGCATGCCAAGGAAGTGTTAAAGGACCAACGCGCAACAGTCTATGACGCAGCTTTTGAAACGGGGCTGTCAGGTACGGGGCGGCTCCATGATTTATTCGTCAGCATCGAGGGCATGACGCCCGGCGAGTTTCGCAATGGCGGGGCCGAACTGGAGATCAACTATAGCTTCGCGGAAAGCCCGTTTGGGGAGATGCTGGTGGCGTCGACGGCCAAGGGGATTTGTTATATGGCGTTTGTGGAGCGCGAAGCGCCCGCGTTTGCCGATCTTCAATCGCGGTTCCCGAATGCCCGGTTCCGGCAGGTGACCGACCTGGTCCAACAAAACGCCCTTTACCTCTTCACCCAGGACTGGAGCCGGCTGCCGGAGATCAAGCTTCACCTGAAAGGAACGGAATTCCAGCTGAAGGTTTGGGAGACCTTGCTCAAAATTCCCATGGGCAGCCTGACAACCTATAAAGATATCGCCGGGCGTCTTGGTAACCCCCGGGCTTCACGGGCGGTGGGCTCCGCGGTCGGCGACAACCCCGTGGCGTTCCTGATCCCCTGTCATCGGGTCATTCAATCGACCGGGACGATCGGTCAGTATCATTGGGGCGCCGGCCGGAAGACGGCGATGATCGGGTGGGAAGCGGCAAGAACGGCATAGCGGAGGCTAAAAGTGATAGATATTATCGGCCTGGATAATGGATCCATATTTTGTGTCATAGATGAGAAGATAATATTCCGTGCCTTTTTTCAGGCGGATACCCCTCCCGGTTACTCGTTCAGGTTTGTTGGTGAATGTCAGGCGACCGGCCCCCGGGAAGGTATAGGTACAGGATTCAGGCGTATCCGGCCGATCCGATGGCGTAGGCCGACAATAACCAGCCACCGCGCCTTTGAAGTAAAGGACACAGTTGCCAAAGGGCGTAAGATCCCTGATATGCACGATGCAGCTATCCTGATGGCTGAGCCGGATCGAATCCAGTTTGTGAGCATAGAGCGTCTTGTAAGGTTCTTTAAGTAAATATAGATTCGCGGCAAAAATGGCCCGAGGCATCGTTCCGGCTGTCTCTCCAATCAGATTGGCGCCCGCTTTTTGGGCTTCCAGTTTCAATTGATCCTCTTGGCGCTGACGGATCCCTTCAAGGGAAGCCAGGCAAGAGATGTGGACTACAGTCGCCCGTTCGATCAGGATTGCGGAATCGGGTATTTGTTGGCTTGGGCTGACGACAAAAAAGCTGTCATTCTTTTTCAGCCATTCTGACCTCATCCGGGGACCCTTAAAACTTAGGTGGCCATTGACATACACTTGATAGTTACAGGCGCAGAGGAAGCTTGCCGCTGCCAATAGCGAGGTGAGTTTCATAGTTATAAAAATTCTTCACAAGGATACTCAATTATTGCTGCCGGTCAGGCTAACGACTGGTTAGCGGATTACTAATGGCTCGTTAAATAATAGGAAATGGATCTATTCAATATCAGAAGGGTCGTAAACATACTGCCTTTTGATGGCTCGGCTGACTACTATGGTAGAATGCTGACGACAGCGGAAGCAAAATATTATCTTGACCGGATGTTAACGAACATCGAATGGCGCAACGACGAGGCCGTCATCTTCGGGCGGCATATTGTTACCAAACGCAAAGTGGCTTGGTATGGCGATCAGTCTTACTCCTATGCCTATTCGGGAAAAGTGCGCGACGCGCTGCCGTGGACTGTTGAGTTGTTGGGGTTGAAGGGTAGGGTAGAACAGTTGGTAGGGAAGACCTTTAATTCCTGCCTTCTCAACCTGTATCACAATGGTGAAGAAGGGATGGCCTGGCATAGTGACGACGAGAAGACGCTGGAGCCCGACGGCGCGATTGCTTCGCTGAGCCTGGGGGCGGAGAGAAAGTTCTCTTTTCGGCATCGTAAGAGTCGCGAAACGATCTCCATGCAATTGGAGCCGGGCAGCCTTCTGGTGATGCATGGCGTTACGCAGACGCATTGGATGCATGCCCTGCCAAAAACGAAGAGGGTGACGTCGCCGCGCGTGAACCTGACGTTCAGGACGATGGTTGTGGTCTAAAGGTATCCCTGTTTCTTCAGGTAATCTACCCAAATGACGTAACCTTTTTGGTTGACGTGAAGGCCGTCGAGCGTATATTGAGCGTCGAGCCGTTGCTTGTCGTCCAATAACAGCGGAAAAATATTGACAAACGTGCACTTGAGCGATGCCAGCATGCCGGGCAGCATGGCATTTACCTTCAAAACGTGCTCCTCCTTGTTGTAATGCTGCGGGAAATTTTTGACGTCGGGGTTGAGTGGCAAGATACTTTGCACATAGATTTTTGTGTTCGCGCTGCCCTGCACGATGGTGGCCACGATTTTTCGGATGTTATCGGCGATCACCGTGTCGGGGATGTCCTTGCCGATGTCGTTGATACCGATCAGTAAAAACACTTTGCTTGGTTGGCGTGCGATCACGTCATCCAGTCTTTTCAGCACGCCGTAGGTAATGTCGCCGCCGATGCCGCGGTTAACGACGGTAGTGTCGCCGGTCAGTTTTGCCCAGGGCCCGATCTCGGTGATGCTGTTGCCCAGGAAAATAATCCGGCCGGTTACAATCGGCTCGGACTGAAATTTGGCGATTCGTTGGGGGTAATGTTCCGGGATGAAACCGATGCTGTCGTAGATGCGCTCGTTGGTCAACTGCGCGGTTGCGGAGACGCAGAGCAGGAGGGCTGGGAGGAAGGCCAGGTATGAGCGCCTTGATTGGTGCATTGGAAGGGTTTCTGTATTTAGTTAAATTTACCAAATAAAGATAAAGAAAATGAGGATTACTCGAGAGTTGAAAAATTGTCATCCATATTTTAATCCTATAATTTATCGTTCGACCCGCCGGATTGCCATTTCGACTGAATATCCCGCCGCCCCGGCTATCGTTGCCACAAGATCCTCGCCGTCTCCAACGGCACCATCGCTCCCGGCAAGTACGGCAGTACCCGCGCGGTATAATCCGCTGCAGGCCGGTCAGCGGGGACCCTGCCCCCGAAAGTCGCCATCCCCGATCCGGCGCTCGCAGGTGATTGCAGGTCGAGCTTGTGGCGGACGGCGGGGCGGCCATTGATCCCCTGCGCGAACAGCTCTACAAGCAGCATGTCGGGAGACAGATCGCCAAGGGATAGCTGCACTTCGAACCGGTTATTGTCGGCGCTACCTTCTTTTTCCTCATGGACCGTCACAGCCCCGAAATGCAAGTGCGCCCAGCCCAGCTCGATCGCGCGCCTCCACTGTACGATCCGCCGACCGAGCGCGCCGTTGTTCGCGGCACGATCGGCATAAGCCTTCGCGCCGGGGAGATAATATTTTTCGGTGTATTCGCGGACGGTGCGGTTGGCGCTGAAGAAGGGCGTCAGGGTTGCCATGCTCTGGCGCACTTTGGCCACCCATTCGACGGGAATTCCGGCGGCATTGCGGCGATAGAACGCCGGGACGATCTGTTGTTCGAGGAGCGTAAACAACATTTCCGCTTCATGCGCGTCCCATCCCGGATCGCCGCCATGCTCTTGCCCATCGCCCAGTGCCCAGCCGACATCCGGTCGGTACGCTTCTACCCACCACCCGTCCAGCTCGGAGAAATTGAGGCCGCCGTTAACCAATACCTTCATCCCGCTGGTGCCGCTGGCCTCCCAGGGCCGCTGCGGCGTGTTGAGCTGGACATCGACGCCGTGCACGAGGTGCTCGGCCAGCAGCATGTCGTAGTCGTTCAGGAAGACGACGTGCCGGGACATATTCCATTGGGTGATGAACTGTATCCAGCGCTTGATCAGATCGCGGCCGCCCTGATCGGCAGGCGGCGCTTTCCCCGCAATCACCAGCTGTACGGGCTGCTGACCGTTGGTCAACAGGCGGGCCAGCCGCGCCGGATCGTGCAGCAGCAGATCGGGCCGTTTGTAGGGCACGAACCGTCTGGCAAATCCAAGGGTCAGTACCTGGGGGTCGAAGACGCTGCCCGCTTCTTCTACGGCCTGCGCCGACGCGCTTGCCGAAGCGAGCTGCCTGGTCAGGTGCCCCCGGACAAAGTTCACCAGCCGTTCCCGCGCGGCCGATCGCATCTGCCAGATGCGTTCATCCGGTATCGTTAGGATGTCTTTTGCCAGGTTCTCCGTATTTCCAAGCCAGCGGTCCTTCCCGCAGGCTTCTGTCCATAAAGCTTCTGCGCCTTGTGATTCCCAGCTGGGTACGTGTACTCCATTCGTGATATGGCCTACCGGCACTTCCTCCGTCGGCCAGCGCCAGAACAGCGGTTCGAACAGGTGGCGGCTGACGCGGCCATGTAGTTCGCTGACGCCATTGACCGCGCCGCTTCCGTGGATGGCGAGATAGGCCATGTTAAAGGGCTCTGTCGGCTCATGCGGGTATTGCCGTCCCAGGCCGATCAGGTCTACAACCGAGATGTGGAGATCCTGGGTCGCATAGTCGCCGAGATACCGGCCGATCAGCATCGGATCGAAATGATCGAACCCCGCTGCAACAGCCGTGTGCGAAGTAAAGAGATTGCCCGCGCGCGTGACCGTCAACGCTTCTTCGAAGGTGCAGTTGGATCGGACCATGTAATTACGGGCGCGTTCCAGCACGGCAAATGCGGCATGTCCTTCGTTCAGATGACAGACCTCCGGGTGGATACCCAGGGTTTCCAGCAGCTGCCATCCGCCGATGCCCAGCACGATCTCCTGCCTGATGCGCATCTCGTTGTCGCCGCCATACACTTCGCTCGTGATCCCGCGGTAGACCGGATCATTGGCAGTATCATTGCTATCCAGCAGATAGAGCGTCGCCCGCCCCACCTGAACCTTCCAGACGCGCAGCCATACCTTGCTGCCGGGAAAGGGGAGGGACAACCGGAGCCAGTCGCCGCCGGCGCTGCGCACGGGGGAAACCGGGAGTTGACCGGGATCGTTATAAGGATAGTAATCTTTCTGTTCGCCGTTACGATCGATCACCTGCCGAAAATAACCCTGCTGGTATAAGAGCCCGATCGCGATGACGGGAACACCCAGGTCGCTGGCCGATTTCAGCTGGTCACCCGCCACGTTTCCCAGGCCGCCGACATAGATCGGCAGGGCTTCGCTCAGCATGAATTCCATACTGAAATACGCAACGGCGGTCAGTGGGCTGCCGGGATGGCTGCCGGAAAACCAGGAGGCGGCTGCATCCGCCGCTTGCTTTTCCCGGACGATTGTATCGACTTTTTGCCGGAACGCGGGATCGGACAATCGTTGCTTCAGGGTGTCCCCCGAAACGGTTTGCAGCACGATCAGCGGGCTGTGGGTCTCGGCCCACAGCGCCGCGTCCAGCTGTTTCCAGATCTGGTTTGCTGCACTGCTCCAGGACCAGCGCAGGTCCATCGCGAGATCGGTGAGGGCGCCGAATCCTTCCATGCCGGTGGATTCCTGGCTGCCGATCGGCACACCATAACGGTTACTCATAGTAAAGGGCGATTTATTTTTTACCGATCGCGTCGTCTACAATGGTCTGGGCCTCCGTGACGATACGTTTCAAATGATCCTTTCCTTTAAAACTTTCTGCATAGATCTTATAAATGTCTTCCGTGCCGGAAGGGCGGGCGGCAAACCAGCCGTTGGCCGTCGCCACCTTGAGGCCACCGATGGCGGCGTGGTTGCCCGGCGCCGTCGTCAGGATCGCTTCGATCTTCTCTCCTGCCAGCTCGGTCGTTTTCACCTGCTGCCCGGATAATTTTTTCAGGGCCGCTTTTCCCTCCGGGGTGACGGGCGCCTCCACGCGGTCATATACCGGTTCGCCGAATTCCTTTGTGAGGTCACGATAGATCTCCCCGGGGTCTTTGCCTACGCGGGCCGTGATCTCTGCGGCCAGCAGGGCGGCGATGGGTCCATCCTTGTCGGTCGTCCAGACGCCGCCATCCTTGCGGAGGAAAGAAGCGCCCGCGCTTTCTTCGCCGACAAAACCCAGTGACCGGTCCAGCAACCCGTCGACAAACCATTTGAAGCCAACCGGCACCTCATAGAGCTTGCGTTTTAGCCGGGCGGTGACCCGGTCGATGATGCTGCTGCTCACCACCGTCTTCCCCACGGCGGCGTTCGGACCCCAGCCTGGCCGATTCTGGAACAGGTAATTGATACACACCGCCAGATAGTGATTGGGCGGCAGCAGTCCCACGCTTCTGGTCACGATGCCGTGCCGGTCATGATCCGTATCGCAGGCGACCGAGATATCGAACCGGTCTTTCATGCCGATCAGCCGTGCCATCGCATAGGGGGAAGAAGGGTCCATCCGGATCTGCCCATCCCAATCGACCGTCATGAACCGGAATGTCGGATCGACCTCCGTGCTGACGACGGTCATGTTGAGCTTGTATTTGTCTGCGATGGGTTGCCAATAGTGGACGCCCGCCCCGCCCAGGGGATCGGCGCCGATGCTAATGCCCGAGCTGCGGATCAGGTCCAGGTCGAGCACTGATCCAAGATCATCGATATATTGCTGGCGATAGTCGTGATAGTGCGTCGTACCGGCGGCCATCGCCTGCCGGAAGGAGACTCGTTTCACACCTGCCAGCTTTGCAGCGAGCAGCTCGTTGGCCTTGTTCTGTACCCAACTGGTGATTTCTTCCCCCGCCGGTCCGCCATTCGGCGGATTGTATTTAAAGCCGCCGTCGGTAGGCGGGTTATGCGATGGGGTGATCACGATGCCATCGGCCAACCCGTCTTTACGGCCCTGGTTATATTTCAGGATGGCAAGCGAGATAGCAGGAGTAGGAACATAATCATTGTCGGTTGCCAGCATGGTCTCTACCTGGTTAGCGGCAAGCACCTCCAATGCAGACGAAAGCGCCGGCTCGGATAGCGCATGCGTGTCGGCGCCGATGTATAATGGCCCGCTGATGTGATTGGTGGCACGGTACAGACAGATCGCCTGGGTGATTGCCAGGATATGCCATTCATTAAAGGAGGTATTGAGCGAAGAGCCCCGGTGACCGGAGGTGCCAAACTGTACGAGCTGCTCCCTGACCTGGCTATCCGGGACCAGGGTGTAATACGCGGTAATCAACTTCGGAATATTGGCCAGCAACGCCGGCACAGCGGGTTTACCCGCATATGGACTGATCGTCATATGTCGCCTGATTTTTTCTGACCCCGAATGTATCGCTTACGCGACATTGAACAACGATCCCGGAAAAAAGTTTATTTGGGGCTTCCGAGGAAAACCGCGAGTGGGGTGGGGTGGTTTTATTTCGGTAAGGCGATATCCGGCCCCCGGTCACCGGGATTTGGCTCACGATCCAGCCAGATGCCGGCCGGTGTATACCCATTGAAAAAGCCATCATTCTCCAAATAGAAGCTTCCGTCACGCAATCCGCCGCCATAGTCCAGGCGATACCCTTTCCGGCCTGTATTGTCGACGGTGAATCGTGCCCGGTGCAAGGATACCCAATGCCCGGTGCTGTCACCGGCCCAGCCATGATTGAACAAGACATAGCGGTTGCGGTCGCCTGCCTCCGGCTCAAAATTTTCCAGAAACGAATAGAGGCTGGTTAATCCGGCGCTCGTCTGCGGCCTGCTGAAGCTGGCGATCAGCCGCCAGCGTCCTTCCTCCGGCGCATAGAACCAGGCGGTGAAGACCGTATGCCGGTCCACGGCCCGCCGGGCATGGAGCAGGAACCGGTAAGTATGGCCGGCCTTCCAGGGAAAGTTGAGATAACTTTGACCGCCCGCCCCCTCATTGCCAAAAGCTCCGGTGTGAACGTCCGCTCCTTTGTCGAGCAGCCGTATCCGTTGGCTGTCGGGTACCGCGGCCGGATCATCGGTTTCGAACGGGCTCCAGACCGAGAACAAGATATGCCGTTCCGTGGGGGAGTTGACCTGCATCCCGAAGTAGCCTTGCGCAAAGCCGCAGGCCATGAAATAGGATCCTTGCACATCCTGGCCGGAAGGCACGGTGACCTCATTGTAGAACCAGCTGGCGTCGAATCCCTCGGGCAGCGGATAGTTGAGGTGAACTGAAGGCCCGCGGCGGCCCCAGTGAAAAAAGTTGCCTTCGTTGTTGGGGACATAGGCCGTCCGGCCGGCGACTGGCGGCCCCTGGATCACGATCGCGGGAATGTCCGCATAGACCGGACCGGTGCGATTGATCGCGCAGATCCGGATGCGCTGATAACCGGTGTCGCGAAGCGTAAAGGACAATGGTCCGTATGAATGCGGGTCCGCACCTTCCATTTCCACAAGAGCGTCTTTGTGATCAGTGTTTACGTCAACCCTCAATTGGGTCCTGCCCGATGGAACTCTCCCGATGATCGATATGCGTAAATCTCCCGGAACAGTCGTCCGCAACCATACGTCGAAACAAACCGTGCTGTCGGTCCAGCCGCCGATCCCCTTGTTGTCGATGTAGCCTCCCGTGCTGTCGCCGACCTGGTCGACCCTGCCATCCCTGCGGCCGGGACGCAGATGCCGCCAGGCATTCCCACCGAGCGGGATCGTATCCGATGCCGTTGTCAGCCGTCGGATAAAGACGGTCTCATTCGGGTCAAAGGGCGTCCCGTCCGGCCGGAAGATATCGTGGAACCAGATCTTCGGCTCTGCACCATCCGGCATCGGCGTATCCCAGGCATATTTCGTGTTGGTCTTGCCGGTCACCAGGCCCCAGTTGATCGCCGCGATATTCTCCCGCTTCAGGATCGGCATAATGTTAAAGAACGTACTGTTGCGCAACCGCGCCATATACTCCGTGCAGATCAGCGGCCGACCATATTTTCGAAGTGTATCGATACACCGCTGATGCCCTTCGGGGCCGGAGTAATTATGATAGGTGATTACGTCGGAGTGTGCAAGTTGCCAGGCGTTGAGAACATCCAGGTGGTCGTCCCAGATACCCGCTGACAGCGGCTGCGTGGGATTGACGGCCCGCGCCCAGGAAAATATTTTTTCCAATAACGGCAGGCTCCGTACACCATAGCCCGAATTGCCCGGCTCGTTGTATAGATCCCAGAGGAGGATGCGTCCGTCATTGCGGAAACGGGTCATGACATCCTTTACGTAAGACTCCAGGGTATCGGCCAGGGAAGGTTTGTCATAATACGGCTTACCCGGGTCGCGGACCCAGCCCGAGTTGTGGATCCCCGTTCGGGGGGCCGGCTGCAGACCGGCGTGATAGGTCTCATTCCAGCAGTCGTCGAAGAAGACAAAGACGGTGACAATATGGTGACGGGCGGCGATGGTTAGATATTGGTCCATCCGCTGCTTGAAACCGGAAGAATCCTCTTCCCAGGCCAGGTGATGGAGAAAGACCCGCATGCAATTAAGTCCGATGGATTCAGCATACCCAAGCTCGCGGTCGATGGTTGGGGGATCGAAGGTGGCTGCCTGCCACATTTCCAATTGATTGATGGCGGTCGAAGGGATAAAGTCGCAGCCCCGGAGCCAGCCTTTGCCGGAATACCACGCATTGGCTTTCTCGGCGGACCATCTGCCCCAAGGGTCCTGGCCCCGATCGCCGGACGATGCCGGCGTCTGGGCGTCACAAACAATCGTCAGGCATAGTGTAAAAGCAAGAAGCCCGGACATGCCAGGCTTCAAAATATGAAATTTTCTCATGTGAGCTAGGATATCGAAGATAAGTTAAGTTCACAAATAATTAATCATTGTGATAAAATAATTGTTCCAGATCAATTGACGGCCTCGAATTTGGAGCAATCCTGTAGAACTTTTCCGATGGGACAGCTCCCGGAATAAAATTTTTCGACGACCTCCTGCAGCCGGCCCCGGACTTCCGTCATTTGGCGGATCTTTTCATCCATTCGGGCAATCTTTCTTTTAATGAACCGCAGTCCGCGCTCCGGCTCGAGCACCCCTTCTTCATGAAGGATAAGCATTCCCAGGGTCTCCTGCAGCGTAAATCCGAAATCCTTGATTTGCCGGATCGCCAGAAGCCGGCGCAGTACCCCCTCTGGATAATCCTTGAACTGACGCGGGCTCCGATCTTTGTCAGGCGGCCGGATCAAGCCCATTTTCTCATAAAATCGTATCGTATCCCGGCTAAAGCCCGATCGTTTGGCGAGTTCTCCGATCCGCATAAAAAATATTTTTTGAGCAATAGGCATCTGTGGACTATACTCCACGGTATATGTTTGCAGAGCGAATTTAATCAATAAATTATGGAAAAATCCCCGCAGTCCTTTTACCCCGTCCGTTTTAACGATTGCGACCCCCTCGGGCACCTGAACAACAGCAAATACATCGACTATTTTCTCAATGCCCGCGAAGACCATCTGAAGGAGCACTATGACATCGACCTCAAAGTCTGGGCGCAGCAGGGGCAGGCTTTTGTAGTGACCGCGCACGAGATCCGCTATCTCCGGCCGGCGACCTATAACGAATCCGTTGCCATTCAGTCGGCGCTGATCGGCTGGGGTGACAGTTCATTGCTGGTCGAGATGTCAATGTTCGGGAAAGACCGGCAGTTGAAGGCCATTCTCTGGACTACGTTCACGCGCATCCACCCGGTTACGGGCAAAAGAATGGTCCATCCGCCGGAGTTCCGGCCCTGGATAGACGGAGCGCTGGTGGAAGGAATTGCGGAGCATGGATTGTCCGCGCGTGTGGAAAGCCTGCGGAAAGAAGCTCAGCTCTGACGGATCACCGTTCAGCTCTGGCCGATCAGCATCCCGGCGACAAAAACGACCCCGCCCCCGACTACGATCTGCAGCATCGCCTTCAGCATTCCGGTCTCCATATACCGGTGACGCACCCACGCGATCACAAACAATTCGACGATCACCACGGAGATCGCCAGGGTCATGGCCGCATGGTAAGACGATAGCAGGAATGGCAGTGCGTGCCCGGCCGCGCCGATAAAGGTCATCAGGCCGCAGGCGAATCCCCGGGTAATGGGGTTCCCCCTTCCGCTCAGTTTGCCGTCGTCAGACAGGGCTTCCGAAAAAGCCATGCTGATCCCCGCGCCGACCGCAACGGCCATACCGACGAGAAAGGTGGTATGGTTATTCTTCGTGGCAAAGGCAGTGGCAAAGAGCGGGGCCAGGGAAGAGACGGAACCATCCATCAATCCCTCCAAACCAGGCTGAATGATGTGCAATATCAACTCCCGCCGCTCGTCTTTTGGCGTGGCATCCATGATTGAAATTTCCAGAAAGTTAGACAATTTTAGATCAGGACAATCGCGGTTATTTCAGGTTGATCACTTGCTGCCCGCCGGCGCCTCCAGCGTGGGATAGACGATCCCCAGCTGATCCAGGTAGGTTTTGTATTTGGCAGGGTTATAATAAAAAGGTCTCATCTGCTCGCGGTATTTATCCATGGTCGCCTTGTTCAGAAAGATGGAAGGCGGATCTTTTTCGGTAATAAAAGACGTATAATGCACGTCCTTTGTCTGTACGTTGGTGAAATAAGCCTTCGCCGAATCCAGGAGAGCGGGGTTGGTGATCATATCGATCAGGGTAAGGGCAACCGCTTTGGCTCCCGCTACCGAACCCTTGTGTGCGATCGGGGTGGCCATCGCGATCGCATCCGCCCAGTGGTGTCCCTTGGTACCGGGGACGTTCGCCGGATAGAACAGCTGGATCGTCGGGACATTCCAGGAGATATCGCCGACGTCATCGGAGCCGCCGCCCATGGAGAAGGGGACCGATCCCTTCAGTGTGTCGACGGTTGTCCTCAGCCCATCGATGGGTGTACCGTCCTCAAAATCTACCTTGGGTGCATCCACCAGTTTCTGCACCGCCCGGGCCAGTTGCTGATCGGCATCCGACCAAACGGGCATGCCTACCCGTCGGATATTGGCGGTCATGGCTTCCGCAAGCGCCTTGTTGAAATGCGGTGGCCATGCTGCCCCGAGGATCCGAAAGTTCATTCGGGTGTCCGTCATCAGGGCCGCGCCCTGCGCAATGCGTTGCCCCGCCTCATACATGCTCAGGATATCGGGATAGGTCCGTTCGCGGAAATAATACCAAACACTCGCTTTGGAAGGGACGACGTTGGGCTGATCCCCGCCGTCGGTGATCACATAGTGTGATCGCTGCGTCGGCTTGAGGTGCTCGCGTTTGAAATTCCAACCGACATCCATCAGTTCTACCGCATCCAGCGCGCTTTTGCCCCGCCAGGGTGCGCCTGCCGCATGTGCGGCCTCCCCGTCAAAACTGAACTGCACCGACACCATGCCGTTATAACCGGGATCGCCATAACGCGCCTCAAACCGGCTGTTGACATGTGTAAAGATGCAGGCGTCGACGGACTTGAAGATGCCATCCCGGACATACCAGGCCTTGCTCCCCAGCACTTCCTCCGCCACACCCGGCCAGATGATGAGGGTTCCTGGCAGATGGTTCTTCTCCATCAGCTCCTTGACCGCGATCGCTCCGAAGATGATCACGGCTTGCCCCGAGTTATGCCCTTCACCATGCCCCGGCGCGCCCTCGACAATGGGGGATTTATATGCGACACCGGGTTTTTGCGATGCCTTGGGGATGCAGTCGAGATCGCTGCCCAGCGCAATTACCGGACTGCCGCTGCCCCAACGGGCTATCCACGCTGTGGGAATTCCCGACACGCCGCGTTCAATAGTAAACCCGTTCTTTTCCAGGACGCCCGTCAGGTATTTAGAGGTCTCGAATTCCTGGAAGCCCAGTTCGCCGAAACTGAATACCATGTCCACCATTTCCTGGACGGGTTTGGCTTTATTGTCGACGGAGGCGAGCGCCTGTTTCTTCAGGGATTCGACCAGACCGGTATCGTAGCGGCCGGCAACCTGACCGCGAACGGTTGCGATCGTTGTGAAGACAAACAGGAAAATGACCCCGGGTTTGAGGGAAAAAAGTCTCATGTGCAGTAGTTTCATCCAATATAGCGAATATCCGGCTATTCAGATCTTAAACTCTTCACCAGGCTGGCATGCGCTTGTTCGTCGCCGAAATATTTCTTTTCCATCGACCGGCTGATGACGATCGTATACTCGGTGGTAACCCGGAAGAGCCAGGTGGCGTTGTATCCAAGTTACCGATAAATTCGGTAAGTTCGACCCCAAAACTATTCCAATGCTCAAGCCTTCCCTTCTCCTGTGCGCCTTATCGTTTTCATTGAGCAGCTGGTGCCAGTCCGGGTCGTCGATCGCCTCGTCCGGGCCGTTGATCGTCCCGGTTTATGCGCGCATTCCGCTGGATTCGTCGCACAAGCAACAAATGATTCAGTCCCTCAATGGTCTTCTTAGTCAGTTATCCGGCGCCAACAAGGACAACGCCTTTGTTCAGCCCGAATATCTGCCGGAGACATCCGACCTGCTGGACGAGATCAGGGGCATGGGTAACCCGCTCCCGGGCAAGAAACAACCCTGCCGCTGTTACCTGACAAACGTCAACCAGCTCGATAGCGTCGACTATCTCATTCAATTCGCGTATCTCGGACTTGAGGATACCATGCCGCTCCTGCGGGCGAGCTTCCGGCTGCTGGCGCATCAGACAGGCGACCGGTTTGCTTTCAGCTCTCCGCTCCGCCGCAATGTTATAGGTTGGAAGGTCCGGACAGTGGGCGACTTTACTTTTTATTATACCGATTATCCGTTCAATGAGTCGTTGCTCGCCGATTATGTCGCGAAGGCAAAGGAATTCGATCGCAAGCTGCATGCACCCGCGTATCCGACTATCTTCTATTGCTGCCGGACTTTCCAGGAGGCGCTGGAGGCCCTGGGTGTTGATTACAAACTGGACTACAACGGGATCAGCACCGATAATTTGTCGGCTTTTGAACGGAATACTTCGCTGCATGTTCTGGGCGGCAACGCCCCCGCGCAGTTCGACCACCACGATCTCTGGCATGACCGGCTCCACGCCGTAATCCCGGTTAGCACGATCAACCGGCCCATTGATGAGGCCTGTGCCTATTTGTATGGCGGCAGTTGGGGCTTGAGCTGGGAGGAGGTCTTCCGGCAGTTCAAGACCTATATGGGCAGTAACCACGATTGGCTGACGGCTTTTGCCGCGAACGCGAATTTCGCGCAACCCAACCAGAACCACCTGTTCGTGTCGTACGTCATCACGGCGCTGCTGGTGAAGAAGATTGAAATGGAAAAAGGGTTTCCTGCCGTCCTTCAATTCCTCACCTGCGGCAAATACCAGCGCGACAATGCCAATTATTTTCAGGCGCTGGATACCATCATCGGGATCAACCGGTCGAATTTTAATGCCACGGTCGAACAGCTGGTTGAATCGCAGTTGTAAAGTATTATCTTCGCCGGACTATGGTCCTCCTGATCCTCAACGTCATCTTCTGCTTGTCGTTCCTGTATTTCGCCTATCTGAACCTGAACGATGTCGACCCCTGGCTGTGGGTGCCCATCTACGTTGCAGCCGCGGCCTGCTGCGGACTGACTGTATTCGGGAAATTCTATCCGCGGATCTATCTCGTGCTGATCGGCTTCTATCTGATCTATGCGACCATCCTGTTCTTTTCCCGCGACGGCGTGCGCGACTGGATCGTCAAATACAAGCGACCGAGCATCGTCGAAAGCATGAAGGCCGAAAAGCCCTGGATCGAGAAGACGCGCGAATTCTTTGGACTGCTGATCATCACGGGCGCGCTGATCATTGATTATTTCTTTTACTGACCGGTTCATTAGCGGTGCCCGCGAATAATAAATAGAGGAAAGCCAGAATGATCAGACTATCCAGAACCACCGTGGTGACGCGGCGTTGATAACGACCAGGGATGACCAGCCATACAGGACCTTGGCGCTGCCCCAAAGAATCTTCCTATCGCCTCCCCGCAGAATTCGTTTTACTTCTTTTCAATACTGCACTTTAGCCCGGAATCCTTTGTAAAATCCTCACACGCTTTTATCGCTTCCTTTTTTCCATCAAAGACTTTTGCTCTTTCCCTGTTGGTGGAGATTGAAAATCCGGCCGGGTAGGGGTGATCCATAAAGTACATAGGGCGGCCCAGGTCGTGGGTTAGTACGATGTAAGTCATATCCAACTTAGTGTCCGCCGCGGGCTTCTGGGTAACCAAAAAAATAGCACCGAAAAGGTGCTATAATTTGTTGATTATTAATTGTGTCCCCGCACGGGCTCGAACCGTGGACCCCTGATTAAGAGTTTCTTCACGCTCATTTTCGCTGTAACCTGAAAGCGGTCGTTAAAAGGTTTACGGAGGATTACAAACTGTACGATTGCCGGGACTAGCTGTGGAAACTGGTTGTAGTACAAATAACTTTCCTGACGTACCACCGTGAAAACACCTGTTTTTGAATTGCTAAGTGTTTTTATCTAGTTCCTTAGTTTAAAATTGCGTGGAGCATGCACAGTTATAGTCAAATCCTACACAGTTATTGCTTAAAAACGCACACTTACAAACTTTAGAAAAAAACTTTTGCGCTCCGCTAGGAATTGACAAATAGAATTCTTTACTTCGTTATCTAGCTAACGATCATCCTCCCTCTTTAAACGGTAGCACTGTCCTGTCGCACGAATCAACAACCATTCAACTAAACACCAAGGGCTACCATGAACCGACACCACTTTTGCGCGCACGACAGGCTGCACGCGCACTTCCGACGACTTTCGCATTTCGATTTCCCACTGCGTCAATTGAAACCATTTAGCTGATCCAAGCGGAAAGCGATTTCTGCGCCTAAAACTTTGCGCCTGTGCCACAAAGACCGGCTGCTTCCATGTACCGTTTTGGTATAGTTTGGTTGGTGCTCATACTTTTCATGTCCAATGTGAACGCCCAATCAGACAGCACCATCTCGTTATATCAGTCACTGAATAAGATCAGTAGTAAGTCTATTTTTTCATTAGACAGACAGTACTTTACTCTGGAGAAAATTATCGAGCGAAAAACGGAGAAGGCGTTAAGGCGCATGCAGCAAAAGGAGGCAAGGTTGCAAAAAGCTCTTCAAAGCAAGGACAGCTTGAAAGCGCAGCAATTATTTGCCGACTCAAGACAGAAATATGGACAACTCGAAGCAGGTATTAAGGACCCGGGAGCAGGTCAAATGCAAACAGGGTATACCAACTATATTCCCAGCGCTGATAGCTTACGTACCTCTCTGAATTTTATCATGCAGCAGGGCGCCAAATTGCCAGGCCTGCCGACCGACAAACTCCAGCAGCTACAAATGCTATCCGATCAGCTTAAAACCTTACAGGTAAAGCTGCAGAACGCCAGCGATGCGGAAGCCTTTATAAAGCAAAGGGAGCAACAACTAAGAGATCAATTAATGCAATATGGGCTGGGCAATCAGTTGTTGGGGTTGAACAAAGAAGCCTACTATTATCAACAGGAACTTGCCCAATACAAGGACATACTTTCCAATAAAGAAAAGTTACAGGAGACGATTCTTTCAATTGCCAGAAAGATTCCCGCATTTCAGAGTTTTTGGCAGAAATATAGCATCCTGGGTCAGCTATTTCCCCAACCTGCTAACTATGGAACAGTGGCTGTGCTCGACGGATTGCAGACCAATGCAATGATCACTTCGCTGATACAACAGAAGCTTGGTTCAAGCGGGTCTGCCGGAGCAGGGGTAAATAGCGGGTCGCCAATACCACAGCAATACATGGATAATGTGCAGGGGCAACTGAATGGAATAAAGGACAAGGTCTCAAATGCCGGAGCAACCAACAGTAATACAACCGTGCCGGATTTCAAACCCGATCAGCAGCATGGAAAAAGCCTGTGGCAACGGCTGACCTATGGGTTTAATATGCAAACACAGGCGGCGACTAGCTTTCTTCCGGCAATTACGGATATCGGTATTCAGCTTGGTATAAAGGTTAGCGACCAAATACAAATTGGAATAGGAGGCAGCTATAATGTGGGCACCGGTACGTTGAAATGCATGCATCTAAGTAATGAGGGGGTGAGTACCAGGAGTTACCTGGATATAAGGGCGAAGGGCAGCATCTGGATAACCGGAGCATGGGAGGATAACTATATGCGGTCTTTTAAGAGCCTTCAGGATTTGCATAACAACGTAACCGTGTGGCAAAAGAGCGCACTGCTTGGAATGACAAAAAAATACAGCATAGGGAAACGAGAAGGCAATATGCAATTGCTATATGATTTTATGGCGGGCCAGGTTGTGCCAAGATCAAATCCCATAAAATTCAGAGTCGGTTACTCGTTTTAAGTAGGCCTCACAATTTGACACTGATATCTACCGTAATTAATAGGTTATGAAAAAATTCAGATCGATAAGAGCTGGCTTAATTTTCGGGTTTATTTTTTTGATTCAAACGATAGTTATTGCGCAGTATGACCAAGAGGACATGTTTCTTAAGAATGTCGTTCCCCCTTCGCCGAACGCGGCCAGCCTTGGGAAGTATGCGGATTGGCCGGTCAACCTGTATACCGGTGTGCCCAGTATCGACATTCCCATTTATGAGTTGAAAGGAAGAAGTTTGTCGGTTCCTATTTCGCTGTCCTATCATGCATCAGGAATTAAGGTTGGCGAGAATGCTTCCTGTGTTGGCCTTGGATGGGCTTTACAGGCCGGTGGGGTCATTACCCGTTCAGTAAGAGGTTTGGCGGATGATGATCAGGCTGCCGGTTACCTGGCGATCAGACAGTATTACAACAATCCCGGGGATCTTTCTTCCGGCACACAGTCACAATATAACAACACGGCCTTTTGCGACTCAATGCTTCAGTTGAGCACTGCATACGGAAATATTGATGTCCAGCCCGATCTTTTTATGGTAAATGCGCTCGGGAAATCCTATAAATTTTATTTTTCGGGCAATGGCACCATTATAACCCAGCCATACAGCAACCTGCGAATAGTATTTAGTAATTCTCCAAGTTCTAGCTCATGGACGGTAACGATGGAAGATGGCACTCAGCTCCTATTCGGCGGGTCGACAGCTTATGAGGAAACGACCAGTACCTGGACATCCAATACCTATGCCGACTCCTACATTTCATCCTGGTATCTTAAATCTGTAACTTCTGCAACTGGAGAAGTGATCAATTTCACATATTACTCTTCCGGAGGCCCTGTTTCGCTGGACTCCTATTATTCAGAGACCGATTATAGCTTTTACATGATTGCGGCCAACAATCTCATGTCCGGGGTACCAACTACCATTAAACCGGCCAAGAACGTCGCTCAAAATGAAAGTATAAATTTTTTGACCCTGGCGTCCATCGAATCAGACTTATGCAAGGTCTACTTCGACACGGTTTCCAGGTCAGATCTGCCTGGTAGCGTTGCCGTATCAGGTGTAAGAGTTGTCTCAAAACTGCAAAACAAAACAATCGCTTCCTACCTCTTGAATTACTCGTATTCCACGTCAAGGTCCGGGAATGTCTACACGGCCGGCTATACCGCACCGCTGCTCCGGTTAAAATTGAATAGCTTGGAAGAAGTGCCGTCCGACGGAGGCCGCCATAAATTCTGGCAATTTGCCTATAACCCGTCGGCCCTTCCGTCCAGAAAATCATATGCACAGGATTATTGGGGGTATTTCAACGGTCAAACCGGCAATACCACTATGAAACCGTTTAATTTCAATTTTACTCCTGACTCGTATGCCTATGGTATACGCTCGCCTGATTCTGCATCCATGATGGCGGAAATGCTAATCAAAATAACGTATCCGACCGGAGGGTACAGTCAATTCAAGTATGAACCTGCCAGCTATCCCGCCAATGAAGAGCAATTTCAAAGTGTAACGCCAAATCCAAGCCTTTACTTGACCTACAACCAAAGTCATTTCACCAATGATACGGTCATCACCTTTACCACCACCCAACCACAATTCTTCAGGCTGCAGATGCTTGGTCAATTCAGTTCAGTCTATTTGCAGGACTTTGGCCCAACCACAGTACTCGCTTCTTCGGTACTAAAAAATTCATCAGGAACCACTATTCAGAGCATTGGACTTAAGTCCGGCGACAACAACAATACGATTACTTTGCCCTCCATAATCCTCAACCCCGGCACCTATACCTTTACAATGAGCAGTATTTCCAACCAATCGGATTTTAATAGTTCATCGCTATGGGTTTCCCTCAGTGCAAATTTTACTTATATGGCCTCATTAGGTGTCCAGGCTGTAAACCACAAGGCGGGAGGAGTTCGAATAAAGCAGATAGTTTATGACGACAGCGTAGACAACACAAAAAACATCATAAAGAATTATACGTATCAGGGAGCTTATGTGGTATCACCGATTGATACCGCAAATGACTTTGTCGTTATGACTACAGATAATTTATATGACTGTGATCCACCCGACGGACTTACAGAATGCGGCGTACCCGGCTGTCTCGCTACTTCTGTTATATACTATGAAAGAAGTGCCGCTACTAAATTTGGATTGGGAAGCATTCAGGGAGGCATGGTGGGCTATTCGACGGTCACGGAAAGTTTTGGAGCTAATGGGCAGGGAGGGAAAAATATCTATTACTACACCAATACAGCCGATGCAAATATCCCGCAGTCCAAGGGGCTACCCTACCCGCCGATTATCTCCTACGATTATGAGAGAGGCCTTTTGTTGGAAAAGGATTCTTATATAGCTGCGGGGAACGTGGTAGCCAAAGAACTAAACTCCTATCAATTCATCAATAGAAGCGCATTAACTGCATATAAGCTGGCTTTCAAATTCAACATTCTATCAACTTGTTATCCAATGCCCTATTTGGCGAATGTAATTACAAGGGTATTTTACCAGGATAAAGCAGACCAGGTTGCAAAAACATCCACTACCAATATTGAGTACAATACGGCAACTGGCGATTCGTTGGTTGCCAACCAGTATTTCTATTATGACGACACGTTGAATACGCAGCCTACACGAACGGTTAGTTTCAATAGCAAGGGAGACAGTGTACTCATTTATGCCAGAACAGCATTGGAGGAGCCTGCTATCAATTCTAGTATTCCGTTAAGTACAATTGCCATTGCTGCCATCGATACTATGCTCAATAGGAATATGGTCGGGTTACCTCTGGAAACAGAGAAATACACAAAAAGCATTTTGACCGCTAAAGCGCTAACGAATTATAAATTCGAGAGTAATGGCCACGTTGAACCGGACAATGTCATGTTTCAATATGCTGGTAATACCTTGGAAACCAGAGTATATTTTCCAAGGTATGATATCCGGGGTAACCTCCTTGAACAGCAGAAATCAGCAAACGTGAGGCACGATTATATTTGGGACTATGTCGGCACGTACCCGGTCGCGGAAGTACTTGGGGCTGACAGCAATTCAGTAGGATACACCTCATTTGAGGCTGACGGTACCGGTAATTGGAGCATTAGCTCCGGCGCCAGAGATTCCATTACGCCGGCAATTACCGGTTATAAATCTTATAGCTTGTCAAACGGTGGAATAAGCTCGACGCTTTCGTTAAGCAGCTCGAGAACGTACACAGTATCTTATTGGAGTTCCGGAGGAAGCTATACGGTAACTAATGGGGGAACGCCCAAGCAAGGGAAGACTATCAATATCGGTGGAACTAACTGGACATATTACGAACATACCATCACCGGAACGACTACGATTGTAATTTCTGGTTCAGGAAATATTGATGAGCTAAGACTGTACCTCGCAGGGGCACAAATGACGACATTTACCTATTCTCCGCTAATTGGTGTCAGCAGTCAATGTGACCTGAACAACAGGATAACTTACTACCAATATGATGGTTTCAACAGGCTTTATATTGTCAAAGACCAGGACGGCAATACCTTAAAGAAGTATTGCTATGGATATTTTGGTCAGTCGACTGCATGTTCCCAATTCTATAACGTCGCAAAATCCGGCACATTTACCAGAAACAATTGTGGGGCCAACTATACCGGCGCTACGGTAACATATAACGTCCCCGCCGGAAAATACGCTTCACTGATAAGTCAGGGCAATGCCGATACGCTTGCCCTTAATGATGTCTCAGCAAACGGGCAGAACTATGCCAATGCAAATGGCACGTGCAACCCGATTATGATTACCATTAATTCGATCAATTATGTGGGTATTACCGGGTTCACAGCAACCTTTGTCAATACGAGCACCAATCAGCAAACAGTTTTCAATATACCGGCAGCAGGTGGTGTGCTTGGTTCAGTCATCCAGGGAACGTACAATGTGACCTTAGCTAAAAGCGGCACTACCAAATACATTTATACGGTTTGTACGGTAGGTCACACCGGAGCTGTGTCTTCGACATTTAATAATGTGGCTATAAGCAGTAGCTGCAACACCGTTCAGGTGGATACGGTAAACTAAACAAAACATTCACAAAATGAATACAAAGAATGATAAGGTATTTCTGCTTTCAACAATGCTGTTGCTATCAACGTTGATCTGTTCAGGTCAGTCAAGCCTTTACGATTATTCGATAACTACTCCCGGAGGGCATTTGTATTCATTAAACACATACCAAGGTCAGAAAATTGTGTTTATCGTAATGACGTCGACGCAGAAATCGACAGATACCTCTTTTATTGCAAGACTCGACTCTATCGCCATTGCGCAAAAAGGAAATTTAAAAATGATTGTCGTTCCTTCGTACGAAGATGGATACGTTTCCGATAGCGCAAAAACGTTACTCAATTGGTATGGGACTAGCCTTGATACAAGCATTCTTTTAAGCCAGCCCCTCTATACACATAAGACATCAGGAGCGCAGCAGGACAGTATTTTTCAGTTCCTTACTCAGGCGATCATGAATGTGCATTTTGACGATGATGTAGCAGGAGGGGGTAGTATGTATTTTATCGATGAACAGGGAACCTTGTATTATGTATTTGACCCGGCAGCCATGTTCAGTAATAAAGCCTTGGCGATGGCGCTACCGTGAACCAAACTGGAATGGGTAATGTGCAATCTATAAAACTATTAGTAATGAGAAAGATTCAATTGGCCTTGGTGGTTCTTGCCTTCCTGTCTGCATTCAACGCAGAAGCACAGGTAATACCTAATAGTCAGACCCAGCCTAATGCCACTACTCAAACCCTAAATCCCATTCCGTCGGCGTATAGCTCAGTTATTGCCTCGAACATGCTTCGAACTTGGGAAGCGGAGAGGCCTTTTTCGTCTGATACCATGATTAGTTCCAATTCGAGATTGGTGCAGGAAGTCAAACAAACTACCCAATATTGTGATGGGTTGGGTAGACCGATACAAACTGTTGTGAAAGGAATAAGCCCGCTGGGATATGATATGGTAACTTCGGAGCTATACGATTCACTTGGCAGAGAAGTTTATAAATACGCGCCTTACACTTCGCCTTCCAATAACGGCAACTTCAAAACGAGTCCTTTTAGTGAGCAAAATACGTTTTTAAGCGCCTATTATAATCCGACCGGTGCATCAAATGGCGAAGAATTTTTTTATTCAAAGACAGTTTATGAAGCTTCCCCCTTAAGCCGGCCCTTGACAGAATACCCTCAGGGCAATAGTTGGGCCGGAAGCGCTGTAGGCGTATCTGTTCAATATGCGGTGAGTACACTGGCCGACAGCGTGGTAATTTGGAGAGTCACGTACTCGTCCGGACTGACGCCGACCAATTCGGGATACTATGCTTATGGGCAGCTTTTAAAGAATATTACCATAGATGAGAGGGGTAAACAAGTAATCGAGTATAAAGACAAGGATGGGCATTCCATTTTGAAAAAAGTTCAGATTTCCTCAAACCCAAGTACGGGCCATACAGGATGGCTATGCACCTATTACGTATTCGATGACTTTGGAAACCTTCGTTTTGTGATCCAGCCTACGGGGGTACAGGCTCTTCAGGCCGCAAATTGGATATTTGATGGAACTACGTATGCCAATTCGTCGATCGCAAGAGGCCAGTGCTTTAGCTATGAATATGACTTGCGGAACCGTATGACGATAAAAAGGCTACCCGGTGCAGGTGAAGTTTGGCTGGTCTATGATGCGAGGGATCGTGTGGTGTTGACTCAGGATAGCGCTTTAAGGGCGCAGGGTAATTGGTTCTACACCCAATATGATTCGCTCAATCGACCTGTTATCACTGGAATTTGGACATCCGGCGGTAACCAAAGTTATCAACAGGGACTTGCTTCGGCCAGTGTTTCATATCCAAGTCCGACTTCCGGGTATACCGTTCTTTCACAGTCGTGGTATGATAATTATACCCTTGTCAATGCGAATGGCAGCGGGTTAAGTACCTCCTTGATCACCACCTATACGTCTAACACAAATTATTTTGCAACGGCTAGCGACAATAGCTTCCCCTACCCCAGAAGCATAGCTGCCACCAACCTTACCAATGGAATGGTGACGGGAACCAAGATAAATATTATTGGCACGAGTACCTATTTATACACAGTTCATTATTATGATGATCGGGGAAGGCTTATTCAGGTGCACAGCACAAACATAAGCGGTGGAGAAGATACTTCCACCAACCAATATAACTTTTCCGGAAAGCTGCTCGCCAATCTTGTCGGGCATGGCAAGAGCGGAGCGAATAGCCTGAGTTATGCCGTTCTCACAAAATACATTTATGACGCCGAAGGGAGGGTATCGGCTGTCACAAAGACGATTGGAGCAAGCGCCCAAGATACAGTGGTGCGAAGTCAATACGATGAGCTTGGGCTCCTTGCATTAAAAAAACTTGGGCAAACCAGAAATGGGTTGACGAATTGGTCTTACACCTCGAACCCTATTGACACGTTGCGTTACATGTATAATATCCGAGGGTGGTTAAGGGGTATTAATAAAGACTATGCCAACCTTGCCAACAGTGCTAACAATTGGTTTGGGATGGAACTAAACTACGACTATGGGTTTACGCAGAACCAGATCAACGGTAATATCGCAGGTATCAAGTGGCGACAGGCAGTGGACGGTGCGCAACGAGCCTATGGGTTCACGTACGATGCGGCTAACCGGTTAATAGAAGCGGATTTCAGGCAATTCACGAACAGTGCCTGGAGCCTTAGCGCAGGAGTTGACTTCAGCACCCACAGCATCAGCTATGATAATAACGGTAATATTCTTACCATGAATCAGATGGGGGTTAAAATAAACGTGGTTCAGGTTATAGACAGCTTGCTTTATGGCTATAATTCTAACAGCAATCAGCTGAATTATGTAACCGACCGGGCAAATGACACCAGTGCTCATCTGGGAGATTTTACAGAGGTTTATAACAATACGTCACCAGATTACAACTACGATGGCAACGGCAACCTGACCATGGATAACAATAAGGCAATCGGTAACATCCATTATGATTACCTCAACCTACCGGATAGTATAACCTTCACCTCGAAAGGTTACATCAAATACATCTATGATGCTTCAGGGGCCAAACAACAAAAGATTGTGGTTGACAATGTAGCTAACAAAAAAACAGTTACTACGTATATCGGCGGATTTGTATACCAATACACAGCAATACCGTCAACAGGCAGCGGATTGGATACGTTGCAATTTGTGGCTCAGGAGGAGGGCAGGGCCAGGCCGAAGAATGTTGCCAGAGCCGACACCTTATTTTATGACTTTTTTGAAAAAGATAATGTTGGCAATACCCGGGTCCTATTGACAGACCAGCTTGAACAGGATGTGTATCCGGCTGCAACCTTGGAGAGCAATAGCAGCTCTTTCAACATGGTGACAACTTATTACACCATCAACCCCGCCGATACCATCAGCGTGAACAGGATTGCCTCCTGGACCTCAACTGCCAACAATAATTATCCAAACAACAATGGCAATCCACCCTACAACACGGATCCGTATCTCAACACCGGCGCAACCAGCAACTTTGTATACCGGCTCAACGGTGCAACAGGTGATAAAACAGGGTTGGGGATTACGTTGAAAGTAATGACCGGCGATGTCGTGGACATTTATGGGAAGTCGTTTTGGCACAATAACGGCTCCGTTAGCAACAATTACCCCATTAGCGCAGCATTATCAACGTTCATCGGCTTATTTGCCGCTACGCCTGGGGTAGTTGGCAGCGCTCACGGTTCAACCGCAGCAATCTCAAATGCGATCAATAGCAGCACGTCGGATGTAGGCAATATCAAATATTTGTTAGACACTGGTAAAAGCAGCACGGGCGGTACACCTAGGGCGTATATCAACTGGATATTGTTTGACGAGAACTTTAACCCTATAAGAGCGGGAAGTGGATTTGACCTGATTAACACGACTGCAGATAATGTTAAAAGTCACCACAGCACCGTGGCCATTGGAGTAAGTGGCTTTTTGTATGTATATTGTAGCAACGAATCGAATAACGATGTGTTTTTTGACAACTTGCAGGTGATCCAGACAAGAGGGCCGCTGCTTGAAAATAATTCTTACTATCCGTTTGGACTCACAATGGCGGCTATATCAGACAAGGCGATTAAGACACAGTATGCCCAAAATAAGTTTAGGTACAACGGAAAGGAGCTGCAGAATCAGGAGTTTGTTGATGGAAGTGGCCTTGAAGAATATGATTATGGGGCAAGATTTCAAGATCCACAGCTCGGCAGGTGGCACTCAATTGATCCGCTTGCAGACAAATATCATCCTATAAGTCCTTATTCCTATGTAGCGAATAACCCCGTCTCGTATCTTGACCCCGATGGCAAGGACATTGATGTAAGTGGGACTCTTGCGGATATAATAAAGCTTTTAACCTATTTAAACAGAGTAACAAGTTATAAAGTGGTGTATGATGAAGGCAAACTCAAAATTGCTGGCGTAAATCAGGACAATAAGGTAATCAGTCAGAAATTGAACAATTTAGTCTATGATTTGATAGAGGGCAAACAGAAAGACAATAATATCACGCTCAATGTGATAGCGAATGGTCATCCGCGAGACGAAGGTAAAATTACATCCGATTGGGTGCTTTTTGACAATTTTCATACCGGTACTATGGACTTATCCGATTTTGAAGATATCGGCAAAAATCCTGACGCCGACGTTCTGCTTGCCGACAATTTTGCTCACATTCTGTACGAGAGGAGTATTGTGAAATCCCTGACGGGAGGAGAAGACTACAATACACTAATTGGCGCCGGGCATATTAAAAATACAGTGGATGAGAAAATTGAGAAGATTTTTGTGAACGCCCACGTGAAGGCAGAAATTTTTGAATCGAGTGTAGTCAGTGAGTATTTTGAAACGTCGGATGGCCAACCAATTCAACTTAATACCGCCGGCAGTAGTAGTCCCGATTCAAAGGATGTAAACCAATCGATTCAAATTGTTACATTCGGGCCAATTCAAATTGAATATACTTATCACATGCTCAATGGGGGCATGAGGCCAGAAACCGCAAAGCTAAGAATATTTACGCCGTCGATTAAAAAGAAAAACTAAAACAGCATGAAACCCCAATGGTTTGTAGTAGTGGTCTTCCTGCTATTTTGTAGCTCGGCGAAGCCCCAAAAAGCAATATCTTCGGCTAATGATACAACTATAGTTGGCAGGATACTTTCGACAGATTCTACACTCCTAATCCTTAATGCTGACCGATTCGGAAATAAATTTTACTATGGCTTGTATCATTTGAAAATAGGCGCAATTGACGTTTCAAAAAACACCATTAGTGACACCCTGATTGTCGTTTACGTCTATAACAAAAGATCGGAAATTAAGGAGTATTTGAATGGGTTTAATTTAAAAGTCGGTCAAGATTATATTTTTGACCTTTCCATATTCTCGCCATGTCATTCAGATCTTCATCGACTGGAAGGACAATGTCAAGGGGATAATTACTTTGTTCCTTTCAGCAATAAGCTTATAAAACGTTATTCTGAAATATATCGTATAATCAATATAACCCCATGGAAATAGATATTTAAGGACCTCATGGGTTTCAAGTGACGACCTGATGGACATTCTAATCCAGGCGGTAAATGGCGCAAAATGAAAAAGCACCTAAGGTTGCCTCCTAAGTGCTTAATTCCCAGCGTCCCCGCGCGGGCTCGAACCGTGGACCCGCTGATTAAGAGCCGCTCCCCCGCTCATTTTCGGTTACTTATGGTTGTATGCAGTAACTTGTAATGTGCTCATTTTTATTTTGTTGATTCATTTGATAGGTTAAATTGCAAGTAAATAATTGCGGTCATTTTTCAAAAACATGTATCAAATTATGTATCAAATTTTCAACCTTGTTTTATGAGACACGATAAAGTACGTGTGAAGATTGTTCCGGATATCCGCCGGATCAAAACGGCCTCCAAGTACCCCCTTAAACTGCGGATTACCTATAAAGGGGTACGTAAATATTACGCCGCCGGTCTGGACGTTTCGGTCCAGCAATGGGAGGTTATCAATAGTCCAGAGGTAAAAGGCAAATTTCAGAAGATGCGAATCGAGATGGCCGAGATCGAGAAGAAGGCTCTGGAATGCGTCGGCAGAATCGTTCCTTTTTCCTTCGCGGTTTTCGAACGGGAATTCTTTCGTGCTGCACCAGGTGAACAAACACTGGATATTGCTTACGACAATTATATCGCGGAGCTGTGAGCCAATGAGCAGTTTGGGTCAGCTAATTCTTATCGAAATAGCAAGAGTGCCTTGAAGCGTTTTAGGCCGGGTAAGGTCCGGTTGGAGGATATCACTAAGGAGTTTCTGAATGATTTCGAGAAATGGATGATCGAAAAAGGGCGGTCAATATCTACTGTCGGAATCTATCTCCGGACACTGCGAACGATTTTCAATAATGCCATCGCGCAGGGCTTAGTCCGGCCTGAGCTGTATCCATTCGGTCGCCGGAAATACGTTATTCCTACCGGTCGGAATATGAAGCGGGCTCTGAATATCGAGCAGATCAAGAAAATATTTCAATATCCAACTGAACCTGGGTCCTCGCTGGAAAAAGCCAAGGATTTCTGGATGTTCAGCTACCTATGCAACGGAATGAATATCGCAGATATTACCAGGCTGCGGTGGTCAAATGTTTCGCCCGAAACGATCAGCTTCCAGCGGGAAAAGACTAAGCGGACAAAAAGGGATAATCCCATAACCATCACGGTGGTCCGAAATGCCCAGATCAATGGCCTTATTGAGAAGTGGGGTAGGCCGGAGACAAAACCGTTTAATGAGTATCTTTTCGATATCCTGGATATCGGCGACCAGGGAGAGCCGGCCCGGCTTAATGTGCAATTGTTTTCCATTATTGTGGAAAGGACTTTACTTAGCCAACCACTATCCGGAAATATGAGAACTAAACTGGGTCGTGCTTCTGAAGGAGATCGGTACCTCGAGCTATCTGTCGGAGAATTTTTTGATTCTTTTCGTTTAAACTTGTTCTTTGAATTGGGCGACAGATTTCAATATTACGTCGACATGAGTAAATTGTATATATGTTCAGCCAATACAGCAAAAGGACGTTGGATTGATTGGTGGGCAAACCAGACAACTCGATGAATCATCAGGCACTTGAAGAATAGCCAGCACCGTTTCAGAAGTTACATACCTCGTCTAACGAAGGGAAGAAAGGCTTGGGACATACGAGTGTTGCGACTACAGAGAAATATTTCGCGGGGTTTGACCTGGCGGGGTAGGCGGAGTATACGAGGGCGCTGGTAAACTTCTAAATTTTCTTAGCCTTCTTTGGTCTGCGACTGGCCCTTTTTGCCTTGGGCACCTTCTTAAACTTTCCAGTGGCCTTATAGTGGGCAATGGCCTCACTAATGATTCGCTTGTCTTCCGCTGTTACCACATGTGGTTCGACCACGAAGTCTACGCCTTTTGGTTCTTTAATGTATCCCATTTATTTTGAATTAAAATATTGTTTGATAAGTCTTGTGGCGGCCTCGGTCCCTATTGCCATACGCTGACCACCTATGCAATATGCCCCCAGGGTTTCTTCATAGTGCCGGATCAATTTGGTCTTAGAGACGAATGCTACAAATCCTTGATATCCTTTCTCCCATGAAACTTTGCAAGCATACGCAACCAGGTTACCCGGAACCCCCTCATACAATTTCGGCTTTCCAAAGTTAAAAGGGGCACTCTCTATCAGGTGCATAAAAATGTGGTCCTCATAATCGCTGATACTCAGGAGGCCCTGGATAATATTCCGGTTCCCCTGAATTGTCAGCTTGTAAATATCCCTGTCGTTCAATCTGGCTTCTCCCTTCCAATCGAATTTCCAACCCGCTTTCCTTGTTACGCCCTTGAGATCTTCCTTGGTTATGGGTAATGTTTCGGTCTCGAAGCTGTCGCCGGAAATGGTATTTATGATGCTGTTGGTAAGCCTATCTATTTGAATGCCAATATGATATTCTGATTCCTTCACCCTAAGCAAATTTACTAAAAATCTTCTCATTTGTTGAAATAAATAATAAAAGAAAAGCGGCTCAGAATGGAGCCGCTGTATGTGTGCCAACCAGGTAAAGCCGGTACCGAGCGACGTCTCCGCAAAGCTCCTCCGGACTGCACCCGAGAAGGTGGCAGGCGAAATCGGATAGTGTACCCGCCAGACCGCTTCCAATATCCTCAAGCCGTTGCTGTCATGGTAGACGGTCATGATCGCGTGGCTGTTGTCGTCGAAAGGCGAACGGTAGTCGGTCTCATAATGGGCGACCCTTGCTGAATTCATACTCGGAAATTTCTCCGAGCTCTAGACCAATTTGATCTCTGTGGTGAGCGAGATTAAAATCATAACCAAGTCGTAATTGGTCATTTAACTGAGAATAACTCCAAGTAGTTTTTTGGCGGGCAAGCTCTATCAATTGCCTTCTGATTTCCCTATCCATTTAAAAGCAGATTGTAAGAAATATGGCTCGAATTGTCAGCGCCCAAATATCGCGAAAAAGTCAACACACCCAATTTGGCGGATTTTATGTGACAATACCGGCGATAACTGGAAAATAAATTTTAGAAATGGCTAAATTAAAGTCGAATTAAAAACATGTATCAAAATATGTATCAAATAAAAAAGCACTTAAAAGCTTAGTCTCTTAAGTGCTTAATTCCCAGTGTCCCCGCACGGGCTCGAACCGTGGACCCGCTGATTAAGAGTCAGCTGCTCTACCAACTGAGCTACAGAGACAGATGATTGGTTTGGGAACGCGAAATTAGGGAAAAAGGAGGAAATAGCGACAAAAAATCCGAGCTATATTTGTTTCATGACCGGTCGCTTTTGTCTGCTTTTCCAATACGTCTTGCTCTTCACATCGTTACCGCATGTAAGCCGGGCTCAGACCGATACATCCGTCGACATCTGTATCTACGGCGGCACCTCTGCCGGTGTGATCGCGGGTTATTCGGCAAAACGGCTGGGCAATACCGTCCTGGTGATCGAGCCGGGTGGCCAGGTGGGGGGAATGACTACCGGCGGATTGGGGGAGACCGATATCGGGAACAAGGGCGCCATCACCGGACTGGCGAAAGATTTCTATCGCCGGGTGGGCGCCCGTTATGGCCAGCCCGAGAGCTGGACCTTTGAGCCCCATGTGGCGGCAGCCGTTTTCCAGGATTATATCCGGGCCGTACAACTACCCGTCTGGTACCACTACCGCTTGAAGCAGGTCGGGAAGGAAGGGACCGCCATCACGGTTATCGTGCTCGAGCGATCAGGGCCGGCATCGGGAACGCGGCTTAGCGGAACGGGCCGGCAGCTTCGCGGGACGGACCCGCTCCTTCGCGGGACGGACCCGCTCCTCCTTAAAGTCCGCGCAAAAGTCTTTATTGACTGTTCCTATGAGGGCGACCTGATGGCGGCGTCCGGCGTCTCCTATGTTACCGGCCGGGAGGCCAATAGGCTGTTCAATGAGACCTATGACGGCTGGCAGCTGCGCGATAAACACCAATTCCCCGATGGTATCGATCCTTACCGGAAGCCCGGCGACCCTTCGAGCGGTTTGCTTTGGGGGATCAGCGGCGACGCTCCCGATACCGTTGGTGCGGGCGACCGGCGGATACAAGCGTACAACTTTCGTATCTGCCTGACCGACGATCCGGCCAACCGCTTGCCGATCAGCAGGCCGGCAAATTATAACGCCGATCACTATTTGCTGCTGCTGCGCCTGATCGCCGCACAGCCGGAAGCTCGGCTCTCCGCTTACCTGAATATCAACGGGATGCCGAATCACAAGACCGACATTAACAACAACGGCGCGTTTTCCACCGATATGATCGGGATGAACGATGATTATCCCGAAGCGTCCTATGCGGAGCGCGAGCGGTTATGGCAGGCGCACGCCGCGTATACGAAAGGCTTGTTGTATTTTCTCGGGCACGACCCGCGGGTGCCTAAGACCCTGCGGGCCGAAATGCTGCGATGGGGTTACCCAATGGATGAATTCGAATCCACCGGACATTGGACGCCCCAGCTCTATATCCGGGAAGCCCGGCGGATGCGTGGCGAATATGTCATGACGGAGGCGAATTGTGTGGGGAAGGCAAACGTCATGGATGGGATTGGGATGGCCGCCTATACCATGGATTCGCACAATTGCGGGCGGCTGACCGTTCGTGGGATGGTCAAAAATGAAGGCGATGTCCAGATCGGTGGGTTCGGCCCTTACCCGGTGGCGTATCGAAGTATCGTCCCCCGGGCAGGTGAATGCAGCAATCTCCTTGTCCCGGTATGTCTATCGGCTACCCACATCGCATATGGATCGATCCGGATGGAGCCCGTCTTCATGGTCCTGGGCGAGTCGGCTGCGGTGGCTGCGCACCTGGCGATTGAAGCCGGCAGACCGGTTCAGCAGGTGGATGTGGCAAGATTGCAGCGGATCATGAAGGATGATCCGTTGCTGGAGCGTCTACCACTTCAATAGATTCATGACCGCTTCATTTCCCGATGCGGCGTCAGGCGGCCGCGGATGCGCCACATCAAATACCGTCAGGTTCGCAACGGGGAGTACGGCGGATTGATTTTCATCGCACACCCCCCCGCGCACCACTCCTGCGGTATCGAGCCCCAGGTGCTTCGCGAGAAAACGATATACCGCCTGTCGCTTGGACGGGCCGAAGTCGTGATGCTCGCCGGACAAATGGACATTCTCCACGCTTTGCTGCACGCCATACCAGCCATAGATCTTCCGGATATAAGGATATTCCAGCCGCGGGTTGTTTCGGGTCCAGTCGCTGTCGTCCGAGACGAGCAACATAGGGCGGGGCGCTGCAAGGGCGGCAATTTCAACATTGTTGGTCAGATGCGTCGGCCGGTGATGGACGGGCATCCCGCTTTCGCAGACACAGCCGCCGAAGAAATAGGCCGAGACCATAACGACGGGCGCCGAGACTTTTACTCTGCTGTCGATCGCGGTGAGCAGGATTGTTTGGGTGCCGCCGCCGGAGGCGCCGGTAACGCCGATCCTCGACGTGTCGATTTCCGGAAGGCTTAGCAGGAAGTCCAGCGCCCTGATGCTGTTGTAAGTTTGTAGTTTGAGCGCCTTGGGGATCTTATGGTCGCAGACATTATCGTCCCCGAATCCCACCATATCATATGCAAAGACGACAGCACCCATCCGCGCCAGGGTTGCGCAAAGCTTTTGCTGCTGTTCCTGGAACCGGCCGTCCGGGTGGTAGAAATGCCCATGCGGCGAAAGGATACCGGCCATCGACGATTTAGGATGGGAAGGGCGGTAGAGGTTGCCGGTCAGATAATAGCCGGGTAAGGTCTCGATGGCGATATTTTCTACGCTGTATCCGTGCTCGCGATGCGTGCCGGTCCGGATAACCGTGAGGGGCTGTCGCGGCATATGCTGCAGCTCCGCTCCTTCTATTATACCCTGGCGGATCAACGCGGCGCGCTGCTGCCATGAGGCCCGGTCGCTATATTGCTCTGCCAGGTCGTGGAGCACCTGCGCCGCCTGTTGTTCGCTGTAGTAGGCGCCGGGACAGAGGTCCGGTTTGTTGGGATCCGGTTGTGAAAAAGCCTGGCAGGCTGTCATCATCAGGATGAACAACGCTGCCAGGAAAGTACGTGGGAGTTTTGACTTCGAACTTTTCACTTAGGCCAGCCCTCCTTTGAGGTCTTTCTTGAGGGTTTCAACATTCTTCCCGGCGCCCCGCAGTTTGAAGGCCAGGACGAAGGCGCCCAGGCCCGCTGCGATAAAGGCTACCGCCGAGTAGTAGACGATGCCGACTGCGCCCGCCAGCGGGAAATACAGGACCAGCCAGGCGAAGATCAGGGTGAAGATACCCATCATCAGCAGCCAGCCCCACCCCTTTACCCCGGAATGATTGAGGTCGAAGGCGATGCCCATTAAATAAAATGCGCGGAACATCAACCAAAACCCGAGAAAAAACGGAAGGGTAGCCAGGGTGACACCCGGAAAGGCCATTAGGAATATGCCGATGGCCACGTCGATGATACCCGAAGCCAGGGTCCAGCCCCAGCCCGAGAGCCAGGCCCGGTTGCCTGAGGCGAATGCGATCTGGACAAGACCTGCGCAGAAAATAACGACGCTGAACAATACGCTGAGCCCGACATAGCCTTCCGCCGGCCGAATGAGGATGGCCACTCCTGCAGCCAGGAGCAGAAGGCCTTTGATGGCGAACCACCACCAGTTGCGGACAGCACTGATGGCACTGGAAACTAAGGTCATGATGAAGAATTTTGGTGAAGAAATATGCAGTCTTCAGAGGATGACCCCTGGGTGCGAAAGGGCTGTGCGAGATTGGGTGTGTTGAAAGTTACATAATTTTGGGTTAGCAAGGACTATTCACTCTTCAGGCTTTTTACCGGGTTTGCCAGGGCCGCGCGGACGGTTTGGAAGCAGATGGTCGAAAAGGCGATCAGGAGCACGATGGCCGTCGTGAAAGCAAATACGGTCCAGTTGATCGGTATCCGTTCCGTGAAGCCTTGCAGCCATTTCCTCATGGCCAGCCAGGCGACGGGCCCTGCGATGACCAGCGCAAAAACCACCAGTCTCATAAAATCTCTTGTCAGCAACCCGACAAGTGCCGGGACGGTCGCGCCAAGCACCTTGCGGATGCTAATCTCTTTGCTGCGCTGCTCGGCGCTGAAGGCGGCCAGGCCAAATAGGCCCATGCAGGAAATAAGAATCGCTATAACAGTAAAATAATTCACCAGAGCGGATAATCGTTTATCCGAAAGATAATTTCGTTGGAAATCGGCATCCAGGAAACTGTAATCAAATGGTTCTCCGGGGTCCAGGGTATGCCAGGCCGCCGCAACCGACCGAAGCAGGGCATCGACATTACCGGGGCCCGCATGGACCACGGCATAGTTATAGACGATATTGCTGTCCAGGAAGAACCCATATGATTCTATCGGGCGATGGAGGTCTTCGAAATGAAAGTCTTTGACCACGCCGATCACTTCGGTGGTGTCGGCAATGCCTTTGTATACGCTGCATATCTTTTTTCCGATGGCGCCCTCCGGGGATGTAAACCCGAGCTTTTCCGCCGCGACTTCGTTCAGGATAATGTGCCTGTTTCTGTCCGACCGGACGTACTCCCGGGAGAACAAGCGCCCTGCCACCGGTTTGATGTCGAGGGTTTGCAAAAAGCTTTCGTCAATATGGTTTAGCATGATCAGCGGCCCGGCATCCACACCCGTGCCTTCCCGGTGGAAATTATCGCTGCCCGGATTGGATATCCCCGGGTAGTAGGCGGACGCGCCTACCGAGAGGATGTGGCTGTTCCTTTCCAACTCGAGCTTCAACGCTGGATAGATACTCCTGGCCAGCCGGCTGGGTAGGGGGATGACCAGCTGCCGGTCCTTCGCAAAACCCATATCAACGGATCGGAGGAACGCCATTTGGCGGGAAATAATGATCGCGGAAATGATCAGGACGACGGAAATGGAATACTGCAATACCACCAACACCCTCCGGACGGACAAGGCGGAAAGGGAATTGTAAAGACTCCCCCTCAATACTTTTGCCGCCTGAAAGGAGGAAAGGTAGAAGGCCGGATAAATACCGGCGATGATACCGGTCAACAGTGAGAGCCCCAGGAACAGGGCGGTCATGGGAAGATGTCCGGGATCGAACAGCGATAGGCTCCCGCCCGACAGGGTTTCGAAAAGGGGTATCGCGAGCTCCGCCATGGCCAGCGCCAGAAGGAAGGAAATGAGCGACATCAATAAGGATTCGCCGAGGAACTGGCGGATCAGGCCGCTTTTTTCAGCGCCCAGAACCTTACGGATGCCTACTTCAGCGGAGCGTTTGGACGACCGGGCGGTAGAGAGGTTCATGAAATTGATACAGGCGATCAGCAGGACAAATGCAGCTACGGACCCCAGGATGTACAGATAGGAAACGCTTCCCGAAGGAGTGGGTTCCATCATGTCCGCGCGGAGATGGATATCGCTGACCGGCAGCAGGAATTGCTTCCTGTAAAAGCCTGCTTCCCTCAGTGCCTTACCCGCGTATTTTTCGACAAACGACGGGAACTTTGCCTCCAGCTTTTTCGCGTCGGCTCCCGGCCGTAGCAACAGGTAGGTGGTATACAGATTATCAAAAACCATATTGGTCCCGTCTTTCTTCATGCGGACTTCCAGGTCGCCGCCATAAAGGGAAATAAAGAAGTTGGCATCGATATGGGACAGCCCGGGGCCGGGCCGGAAGACCCCGTTGACGACAAAGTCATACGTCCCGTTGAGTTGGATCCCGATCCGGAGCATTTTATGAAGCGCAGGCTGATCACCAAAGATCTTTTTTGCCATCACTTCGGAGATCACGACCGACCTCGGCTGGCTGAGGGCGGCGGCGGCGGTGCCTTCTACAAAATGGTAGTCAAACAGCTGGAAAAAAGAGGCATCTGCCGCGAAGGCTTTCGTTTCATAATACGACCTGGGTTCCCGGCCGGGTTGAAAAGATTGAATGAGTGTTTTGTATTGCCCGAAAAAATCGAAGGCGATGATCCTCGCGGTCTGTTGTACCTCCGGGAAATCGCTTTTCATGTTCTCCCCCATCACCGCGGGTTCGGCGGGGAACCGGTCTTCTTTGCCGCCGGTGACGAAAATGGTCCCGACCTGGTATAACTGCCGGATATTTTTCCGGTAGGAATCGTAACTCAGCTCATTATGGATAAAGAGGACGATCAGCATACAGCAGACCAGCCCGATGGAAAGGCCGAGAATATTGATCAGCGAAACCATCTTGTTCTTCATCAGTCCTCTGCAGGCTACTTTGAAATAATTTCGGAACATGGTTCTTTTTTTAGGAACAACTCGATATTCTAAGTTACCACCTATCTTTATAAGGCTATGAGAAAATTGATTATCCCCCTCCTGGTCCTGCTTTGCCTGCAGGCAGCCGGCCAGCACCTCCCCAACCCCGCCGATCAGTTCGATGCCTATGTACAATCGGGGCTCCACCGCTGGCGAACCCCCGGAATGAGCATCGTCGTCGTAAAGGACGGCAAAGTCGTCTTCAAAAAAGGATTTGGCGTTGAGCGATTCGGCAGCCCTGAACCCTTTAGCACGTCCACTTTGTCCATTTGCGCAAGCACAACCAAGGCCATGACGGCAGTCTGTATGGGGATGCTTGTCGACGAAGGAAAGGTGAGGTGGACAGACAAGGTAAGCGACATTTATCCGGAGCTGAAGCTGGCCGATAATTACGCCAACAGCGAATTGACCGTTAAGGATCTGTTCACGCACAACACGGGTCTTGGCAATGCCGACTGGCTCTGGGTGCTGGGCTATCCCCTGGATACGGTCATCCGGAGGATGCGCCTGATACCCCCGGCGTATTCTTTCCGTTCTTCCTTTATCTACCAGAATCTCATGTATATCGTGGCCGGTGAGGTCATTCACAAGCTGTCGGGCATGACCTGGGATGATTTCATCCGGCAGCGCATCTTCACCCCTCTGGGTATGACGCACACTTATCCCAACCACGCCGCTTCGGCTGCAGAGCCGAACCACATCAGCCCGCATTACCTGTTTGAGGACACCGTTATCCGGCCTATCCGGTACCTCGAGACGAACGGCATAGACGCGGCCGGCGGGGTGTGGAGTTGCGCCGACGATATCCAGAAATGGATCATGTGTTTGCTGGATAGTACAAAGCTGGGGTCCACCCGGCTTTTGAAACCGCAGACCTATGCCTTTCTTTTTACCCCTCAAAGCATGGTCACTCCCGAACAGTTCTATCCGACCGCGACGCTTACCCATCCCCATTGGACAACGTATGGGCTTGGCTGGTTCCAGGAGGATTATCGCGGGGAAATGCTCAACTTTCATACCGGCAGCCTGGATGGAGCCGTGGCGATATGCGGTCTGATGAAGGATGAACATTTCGGCATCTACATCTTCGGCAACCTCGACCATACCGAGCTTCGTCATGCGCTGATGTATAAGGCGATCGATCTGTGGGTGTACCAGGATAACAGCAACGACTGGAGCGGGAAGATGTACACGATGTATAAGGGAATACGCGATTCTGCCGCCGGGCGGGAGAGGGCACTGGAGGCCAAACGCGAGACCGATACACATCCGTCGCGGGCTCTGGCCGCCTATACCGGACGGTATACCAATGAGCTGTTCGGAGAGGCCAAGGTCAGCCAGGCGGGCGACAGCCTCAGGCTGAGTTTTCCCAACAACATCAACCTCGCGCTTAGTTTTTGGCATTTTAATACGTTCCGCGGGTTATTTGAAAACGATTGGATGGGCAAGGAATGGATCACGTTTGACCTGGGGACGGATGGTGGGGTCAGCGGATTCTCCATGGGGGATATGCATTACAGGAGATCCGAATAGGATCTGAGCCTATAAATGTCGTCCAAAGAAAAGGGTAGTGGATTAGTGAGTCAGTTTTCATATTTTTGGCCAAAGTCCTACAAGTGAAATTCTTTGAATTCCTTGCGCAACACGACTATTTTGAGGGGTTATTGGTCTTCACTACCCTAATTGCCTTTATCTTCACCTTGAAACAATATGGCCGGCATCGGACCCTTCGGATCCTTTTTTATTATTTTGCTTTCTTTCTTCTGGCGGAAGGAATGGAATTCTATATGTACATTTCACCCAAGGGTGATCGCTTTGCGCTTCTATTAAACGTAATATGCGACGACACGCTTACCATCTTTGAATTTTGTGTATTCAGTCTGCTCATTCTGCATTACATCGTAGGGTCCGGACGACGTTTGGCGGTCAAACTGAACACGGTTATTTTTTTCATAGCGGAGATTATTTTGCTTTTCTGGACGTTCCCACCGCGTTCAAATATCCCGCTGGGCTTGCTGGAAGGCGCAGCGATTGTGCCGCCTGGTGTTATCTACTATTATGAGCTCTTTACCAGTATGAATACGAAGGCCCTCAAGGATCGGCCGTCCTTCTGGGTTGTCACCGGGATACTCTGCCAGGCTGCTTGCAACTCTTTTTTGATCCTATCCATGGAATACATGGGCCGATTTGGCGATGGCGCATATGCTTTCGGCATTTTATTTTATTGTATCCTTTTTGTGCTTCTCTTGAGAGCCTATAAATCCCCTCCGGAGGCAAAATTCTCCTTTTCCTAAAGAAGATTTATTAGCAGGGAGTTAGGACAGTTTTCTTATTTTTGGCCCAAAGTCCTACAGGTGAAATTCTTTGAATTCCTTGCGCTACACGACTATTTTGAGGGATTAATGGTCTTCATTACCCTTATTGCCTTTATCTTCAGCTTGAAACAATATGGCCAGCATCGGTTCCTTCGGATCCTTTCTTATTATTTTGCTTTCTTTCTTCTGGCAGAAGGAATGGAATTCTATATGTACATTTCACCCAAGGGTGATCGCTTTGCGGTTCTGTTGGCTTCATTGTGGGACGACGCGCTTACCATCTTTGAATTTTGTGTATTCAGTCTGCTCATTCTGCGTTACATCGTAGGGGCCGGACGACGTTTGGCGGTCAAACTGAACACCGTTATTTTTTTCATTGCGGAGATTATTTTGTTTTTCCGGACTAACCCGCGGAATTCAATTATCCCGCTGGGCTTGCTGGAAGCCGCAGCGATTGTGCCGCCTTGTATTATTTACTATTATGAGCTCTTTACCAGTATGAATACGAAGGCCCTCAAGGATCGGCCGTCCTTCTGGGTTGTCACGGGGATACTATGCCAGGGTATTTGTAACTCTTCTTTGACTATATCCATGGAATACATGGGCCGATTTGGCGATGGCGCATATGATTTCGGCATTTTATTTTATTGTATCCTTTTTCTGCTTCTTTTGAGAGCCTATAAATCCAGCCCGGAAGAAAGAGCAGTGGCCTAGTGTGCGATAAGCACCTCCCTCACCTCCTTCGTATTTCCCTGCCTGATCACCACATAATAAAGTCCCGCCGCAACATGTGAGACATCCAGCGTAATGTTCCCCGTTCCAAGCGCCGGGTCTGTCATCGATTGGCCCGCGCCATTGAGCAGCGCGACCGAATACTGACCGGCATCGGGGAATTGGATGAGGATCGAGTTTGTCGCCGGATTCGGGAAAAGGCTGATCTCGGAAGACGAACGTTGAAGGTTTACCGCGCAAACGGATGAATAGATCTTGTTGCCGGCGAAGTCGGTCTCGACCAGCCGGTAATAGGAAATGCCGCGATAGGGCGCGGGGTCATATGCCGCATAGAAGGTAGCGGTGCTCGTGTTGCCCGATCCGGCGACATGGGTGAGGCTATCCCACATAACTCCGTCTCTGGACCGCTGGATGATAAAATAGTCATTGTTTGTTTCCATAGCCGTTTCCCAACTCAGCTTGACCCGGCCGTTGGTGACGGTCGCGGTGAAAAAGACCAGCTCGACCGGGAGGGGGCTGGTGACCGAATTCACGGAACCGACATAAAACGTGTTGGTGAGATTGGCAAGAGTCAGCCCGGTCCGGTTAACCTGCGGATCTGCCGTCGTCCCGGCATTGACACCGGCTGTCCCGACAACGCTACCGGCGAGAGTTAATCGAAGATCGGCCGTGTTGCCGATGTTCCCGAATCCCGTTCCCTGGGCCTCCAGGTTATAGGTTCCACCCGCCAGGCCGTTTCCCGTTGTCACTGCCCAGTTGAGGTTGTCGATGACCGCCACCGTCGATGCGCCGTCCGCGAAGGACACCAGGGAGCTGCCGGCCGCATCGTTATAAGCAACCGTTACCGTTCCCCCCGTCGTGGGCGCGGTTGCCGGAGCGGACACGTATAAGAGCTTGCTGGTGGCCGCCGTACCCATCGGGAAAAGGCCCCCGGCCGAACCGTTTGCGATCGTCGCCGCTTTCAACCAGCGGGTAAAAGACCCGGTATTGATGATTACCCCCGCGGTATAGGCAAGCGTCCCGTTGAGCGCCACAGATGTGCCGAGGGTTAAGGTATTGCCGCCGTTCAGATCGATATTTCCCTGCGTCATGGTGAGCGTGCCGGTGACCGTGGCGTTGTTCTCCAATTGAACGCCGGTCGATGAATTGTTGACATTGAGGTTGGTAAAAGACGCCCCGCCTGCTGAAGTGATGGTTTGAAGCGCCGCGCCATCAAAATTCACCGTGCTTGTTGCTGAACTAAACCCCGTACTCCCCCAGGCCGACCAGTTTCCGGCGATATTGCTCGCATTGGCGCCGGGCGAAAGGACTGAAAGCCCGCTGATGGTCAGATTATTGTTTATCGTCATGCTGTTGGTCAGCGTGCTGGTATTTGCGGTGGTCATGACGTTATAGAAGCTCATCCCCGTGCTGGCAATACTGAGGTTGTTCCCGCCAAAAACAACGGTACTGGCATCCGTGCTCGCATCCACCGTCCCGGCGGTATAGGTCCAGTTGCGTGTCACCGACAGGATCCCGCTGATGGTCAGGGTCCCGGAAGTCTTATTGATCGTGATATTGGGCAGCAATCCTTCGGACGCGGGAGAGCTGCTGGAAAAGAGCTGCGCACCCGTGCCGTTGATCAGGATCAACCCGGTCCCGCCGCCGGAGACGGAGGTATTGGCAATCGAAATATTCCCCTGCGCCTGGATGGCCGTAGTACCCGTCACCGGCGTATTGATAAAAACGTTGAAAGCGCCCGTGGTGGCCAACGTCCCGGTGACGGTCAAAATGGTCCCCGTATTGACGGTTGCGGTATTGTTATTGTTGCCTTCGAATGTTACATTGTTCAGGGTCAGACTGCCCGTGATCCCGAAGGTTCCGGCTCCAAGCGGACTGGCAAATACGATGGTTGCGTTGTTGGTGGTCACATCGATCGTTCCGGCGGTATAGACCCAATTGTTTCTTACGGTGAGCATCGCCGGAAATTGGAGCGTTCCACCGGTTTTGTTGATCGTGATCGCGGGCAGGGAGCTTTCGTTGACGGGCAATGCGCTGGAGATGGTCTGGTTGCCTGACCCCGTAAATGCGATCACAGCGGTGCCGCCACCTGCGGTTGACGTATTCGTGAGGTTGAGATTACCGTTGAGATCGATCGTACCGGTGGCAAGAATAAGATTGCTTGCTCCGGTGAGGGCCATATTCCCGTTGGCCGTCAGCGTAGTTCCGGCGGCAATGGTAAAGGTCCAGTTATTGCTGGCTTCAAAACTGATATTATTCAGCGTATGGCTGCCGGTGATGGTGAGCGTGTTGTTAAAGGTGACCGTGGAATTGTTGGTCGTGACATCCAGCGTGCCAGACGTGTAGGTCCAGTTACCCGCCACCGTGAGCATCGATGGGAACTGAACCGTCCCGCCCGTCGAAGCAATGGTAACGTTTGGTAGCGTGCTTTCGTTGACCGGCAGCGCGGACGTGATCGTCTGACTGGCAGCGCCGCTGATCTGTATGGTTGCGGACCCACCGTCCCCTGCCGCCGTATTGGTCAGGGAAATATTCCCACTTACGGCAAGCGTCCCCGTGTTGATCGTATAGTTGGATGCCCCCGTGAGGCTGAGCAGATTCAGAACGTTTATATTGCCGGCGGAGGAGAGGGTAGTCGTATGGCCGGTGCCGACAAATTCAAGGGTATAAAAAACAGGGCTTGTTCCCGAGAGGGTCTGCGCCACCGGGCCGTTAAATTGCACCTCTCCATTGTTATGCGCGAAACTCCCGCCGGTGAATGCGGCGTTGTTTTGCAGCTCGAGGATCGCCGTAGTTGATTTGAACGTTGTCGCCGAAAGCGTGAATGCGCCGGTGATCGTGATGTTGGCCGATCCTCCCGTGAACGTCCCGCCGCCGAAGGAAGCAGCCCCGGATACGGCGATGGCATTTGCTCCCTGGCTGATGGTGCCGGTATAGCCGGCGCTGACGGTGATAGAGGTTACGCTGACGGCGACGTCAATCGTACAATTGCCAACATCGACGCCGAGGCCGCCCCCGTCAAAAAAAACGTTATCGCCTGCGCCGGGCACCGATGATCCCCCCAAACCACCCGAGCTGGAGGACCAGTTCAACGTGCTGCTCCAGTTGCCCGGAAGGAGCCCAACCCAATATCGGCTGGCCGCGTGAAGGGGTTGTGAACAGGAAATAATAAAGATAACAGCACATAACCACGGCCGGGGGTTTCTCATCGCTATTGGGTTTTAATTGATCCTTTAGGGGTCGAAGTAAAGATCAACGAATAAATGCCCGGAATCGGGAACGATTCCTGTCGGATTGACATTTTTGATGGGAAAACTTAGCGGAGATTAGGGTGAAACCCTTAAAGCGAGAAGAGTATAAAAAAAGCCCGGGACCGGGTAGGTGCAGATGGTTATATCGCTACAGCGGATATTGAATGCAGTCGATTATTTGTCCAATTTTATCCCTGGAAAAGGGCTTACTAAGAAGGCCTATAACGTAACTATACGATAACACTCTCTTGATATCCCCCGGACAGGCAGCGGCCGCCAGGACAAAGACATGCAGCCGATCCCTCATCATTTTGAACGTATTTTCCATTCGATCCATGAATGCAAAGCCGTCTATTTCAAACATATGCAAGTCTGTCAGGAGAACCGTATCTGTGTCATTACGGTTGAAATCTTCGGTATCCATATATTCTATCGCCTCTTTGGCGGCGGAAAACGTAATGATCTCGGTGCGGGGGCTAATTTTCCGGATGACCTTTTCTGCGTCAGCCAGGGCGCGTAAATCGTCGTCAAGCAAAATAAATCGATGTGATTTCTTGTTGATTGTCTTTTTCATTTCATAGTTTTTACTTACACAAAGTAAATATGCCGCGGATAGATAACGTGTAAATTCAGGAGGGTAATTATGACGATGAAATTTTGGATTTCAGGTAGCTGCTACGCTACGGGAAAGTGGCGGGCGGCGCGCTCAGGATCAACTCAATTTATTTTCCAGCATGTAAACGGTCAGGTCGGCATTTGATTTCATATTCATTTTCAACAGGATCCTCGAGCGATAAGTGCTAACGGTCGACGCGCTTAAGGAGATGATTTCGGCAATTTCGGAAATGGATTTACCGGCGGCCAGTAGCCGGAATACTTCAAATTCGCGGTCGGATAGATGTTCATGGGGTGGTCTGTTACCGGCCAGGTCGTATTCACCGGCTAGTTTTTCGGCAACAATAGGGGAAATGTACTTTTTACCAATGGTCACCTTGTTGATTGCCGTCACCAGCTCGTCGGGCGCCAGGTCTTTCTTTAGATATCCGGAAGCTCCTGCCTTCAATACCCTGGTGGCATAATGATCTTCAGAATGGAAACTGAGAATAAGCACGGGAAGCTTTGGTTTTAATTGCTTGATTTGCTGCAAGGAGTCCATACCGCCTCTGCCCGGCATATCGAGATCGGAGATCACGACGTCCCATTCCGATCGAATGACCTCCTGTACGAGTTCTTCGGCGCTTGAAACCTCGCCTATTTGCGCGGAAGGGTAAGCCTTAATAAGGATTTGGATAAGCCCTTTTCTGACAATGCCGTGGTCGTCGGCGATTAAAATACGTATCATATGGGATCTTTCTTGGGTTATGTCCTTGTAAAGGGGGTTGGCGCCTGCTGAAAGATACGAAATAGGGTGTAAGAGCGTGGTGCTCATTTTTGAATTTGAAGGGTTAGGAATGGCTTAGGAACCCGCTTGTTCAATAGGCTCAGGCCGGACAGGGAAAACCTTCCTTTCAACAAGACCCACAGCGAAATAGCGCTGAGACACGCCGATATCACCGAAAAGATTCTATATTTCCTTAAAAGATGGGGTCTGATGGATATTTCCTGCATTTTCGCCTTAGGGAATAAGAGCGAGAGGGATCCCTTTAGGGCAGGCATGATAACTGGGACCTTGGTCCAGTTCGTAAACCGGATATCCTCATAACGGTAGGCCGGGTTGTATCCCGGGGGTGTCATCGCTTTATAGTAGGACCAGTTGCTCCGGACTTCGGAAAAGGAGGCCAGTTGTCCCTTGGGATTGACGAAGCATAAGTCGTATGATGCGTCCAGGACCACCCATCCGTTTTCGGTCAACACCTCGGTAATAATATGTCCCCCGAAATCATCCCGGACCTTCATTTGACCGATCCGGGCCCGGAAATTCAAGGTCTGCAAGAGACGACATAGTACGTCGGCATAGCTCCCACAGGCTCCGCTTGCGGTCATTAGATCGCTGGTCAGCGAGCCATCATAGGAAACATTATTTATTTGAGTAGTGCCGCCAAAGAGAGCATTTCTCGGTTGTAAAAGCGAATGCGTCAAATGTACGGCATCGACAATTATGCTGTCTTCATTATACTCTTTCCTTTTTTCAATGATCGTTTTCGCCAGGGTTTTAAAGTAGCTGTCTTCGGCTACATCCCTTTTGTAATAAATGTAGGACGAAGTAAGTGATGCTCCGAAGATAAAAGCAAACAACATGCGTAGCGTCGTTTTGTGTGATGTCTTCATGAAGGCAAAGTAAACACGATGGTGATCATTTGTATGTAAATTCAGGCCCCGCAATTGGAATAAGAAATTTCATTATTTACGTAGCCGATCGGCTACAATCTTCGAGTGCTAAAATGATCGGCTAGCTCTTTTTTTCCGGAATAATGATGGATATTGTCGTTCCCTGCCCCGGGGCAGTATTGATGTCCAGCCTTCCATTCATAGAGATAACCCTCTCCTTCATCCAGGCCAGGCCGAATGCTTTCCCGGCATTCAGCAGTTTCGGATCAAAGCCTTTTCCATCGTCCTGAACAATAAGATACAGCATTTCATTCTCCGTCTTTAACATGGAAAAAACCTGGCTTGCCTCTGCGTACCTGGCGATATTCGTGAGCGACTCCTGGAATATCCGGAATAAGGTAAGTCTAGGCTTTGACGGTAAATTGATTTCCCCGGCATTGTTAACAAAGGTAGTTTGTATTCCGGACCGTTTTCCGAATTCCCGGCTTTGCCATTGCAACGCTTCTATCAATCCGAGATCGTATAAAATACTTGGCCGCAGATCGTCGGCTATCTGCCGGACCGTTACAATAGACTTGTTGATCAATTCCAGTATGCCGCCATTCGTTTGCCGGAATGATTCGTCCCGAAGCTGCGATTGAAAACAGGAGACCTCCAATTTCAGCGCTGTAAGCTGCTGACCCAGCTCTTCGTGGATGCTTAGCGCCATTTGGTGTCTCTCCTCTTCCCGGATATCCTCAAGATGCGAAGCCAATTGCCTCAATTGGTGATTATATTCATTGATAATTCTTTGTTGATCCTTTTTGTCCGTAATGTCCTTCCCCAGCTCAATAAACTGAATTGGCTCGCCTTTTTCGTTCTTAAGGGGAACGATGGTGTTATCCACCCAGAAAATACTGCCATCTTTGGCCCGGTTACAAATTTCTCCTCTCCAGATGTTTCCGTTTATAATAGTGTCCCACATTTCTTTGAAGAATTCCTTGTCATGAACTCCTGAATTGATCAGGCGGTGGTTTTGGCCGATCATTTGTGCGTAGCTGTATCCGGAAATGTGTATGAAGTTATCATTTACATACGTGAACTCTCCTTTTTGGTTGGTTATTGAGACGATGGTAGCCTGATCGATGGCATGCTTATAATTTGACAGTTCCATAGGGCTATCTTTGAGGACAGTTTCCATTCTTTTCTTTGGTTATATGCGGATAACTAGCAGCGCTTCATAGTGTGATCCTTAGTTGTATTTTATTCGGGCCAATGGCCTGGGCAACTATTTGGCCGTTCAGATGTTCCAGAATGTCTTTAACCATGGCGATTTCAGGAAATGGTAATAGCGCATTCGTTTCCCCGAGCCATATGGCGCCTTTGTTGAAATTCCTGATGATATCGTCGATTTTTCTAATTGGCTTGCCAGAGTCAAGCTCGATTTCGATTGTGGCCCGCATGTTTTCAAAAAGCATGAAATTTATAGCTATTTTGCTTTCGTATGCGGAGTTGGCTAGTATAAAAGCGGTTGCCTTAATTATAAAATGAAGGCTCCCGGAGTCCTTAAAAAGGCCTTGATTCCAATTAATTGTCAGGTCATTTTTCCGGGTTGGGAAACCTTCCATGATTTCTTTGGTAAGGGAAGAAAAAAACGTTGGCGACAATTCGAAAATTGCCCGATCGGTATGATCGTGGTCATATATAGCGCACCATTCGGTGAAAAGGCAATAGAGGCTATATTTTTTCTGAAATTCTGCAATGGCCATTTCGGTGAACTGTACGTATTGTTTGCTGCTGTTTTCGTATTGTTGCAGCAAATGCAATAAAGTGCCTATTGAAGCCAGGGAACTTTTTATATCTTTTGTCATAATGAACCCCAGCTTCTTTCTGAATTCTTTTGCCTTGGAGAGCGCCCTGTCCTTAAAGCGCAATTCGATTAACCAGGACAGTTGCTCGCCTAATGTCTCCAGTTGTGTTTCCTGCTCCCGGGTTATTTGCCTGGGGATAAAGTCCATTATGCAAAGGGTCGCTATAGCATTGTTGCCGGGGGATTTGATTGGACATCCGGCATAGAACCTGATCCCGGGATGTCCGGAAACCATGGGGTTGTTGAAAAAACGAATATCGTCTCTGGCGTCAGGTACTACCATCAGCCTGTCCTGGAGTATAGTATGGGCACAAAAGGAGATATCGCGCGGCGTCTCTGCTATATTAATGCCAATTTTAGCCTTGAGCCACTGCCTGTCGCTGTCGATAAGGCTTACGGCGCAAATAGGCGCCTTGAAAATGCCTGCTGCCATTGCGACGATATTGTCATACGCGCTTTCCGCGGGCGTATCCAGGATATTACAATCATAGAGGTCCTGGAGCCGTTGGGTTTCGTTTGGAGGGATATGGGCTTTTTGCATTGATTAGATATATCCGCAAAGTAAATGCGCGGATACTTTCTTGTTTGTAAGCAATGGCTGTTCGATAGGGCTAAGGAAATTTGAAAGTCGTGTAGCCGGACGGCTACAAAGCCGCTGGACCTGGATCCTGTCTCTGTTTGTAACGTTGTAGCTACAGGGGAGTCGGCATTTTTTCGGGATATTTTCTATGATCGGCTATTTTTTTTCCCGGGATCCAGATAGAACTTTGTAACGTGAAAACCTTATCCTATGAAGCCAAAATATTGACGGCCCCGTTTTATCCGAACCTCTGAAATCCAAGCAAATCTTCGGCTTTACATGTACAGACGATCTTAGGAAAGCACGCCAGTAGTTTTAGATTTAGGGCGGCCCCCATCGAACGGGGGCCTTTTTCTTTCCTTCAAAATTGGAACGGGATACATATTTGCATTATCTTTAAGATGTAGGCAAAACCACTATGGCTTACGCAACTAAATACTAATACTTTGTAGTAAATGTTCCAACATGAAGGTTACTGTAAACTATAACAGTATCACCCTGCTATTACTGGGCTTGTTTCTAAACAATATTTGCAATGCGCAGGCGGCCTCTGGTAATGCCAACAAGTTTTATGTTGAGCATTTTGGCCAGGATGAGGGCCTCCCCCAGAATTCTGTTAACAACATATTACCCGATAAAAATGGTTTTTTATGGATAGCGACCGAAGGCGGGATTACCCGATTTAATGGTAACCGCTTTTTAAGCGTAGCCGGAACTGGGAATATTTCGGGTACTGGTTTTACAAGGGTAAAGAGCTTTTATTATAAAGGTAACGATACGATCATTGCTTATTCCTCTGCCAATAACCAGGTGGCGATCATTGTAAATAATAAGATCGTTGCAGTGGACGAATTTCTATACCGCAAACATGGGTTGCTTTTTACGAATTTGCACAGTTCTGTTCCGACACCGGATTATTATCTTACGCATTCCGGCATGAATAATTTCGGGGCCGCCGAAGGATGGTATCGCGATGATGGTGCTATCCATGGAACAGTATATGACAAAGATACCCTCCTGGTGCTCGAAGATACTGGAATCGGTATATATAATGCTAAAGGAAAGGCAGGTGAATTAAAACTTGACTTACCTGATATAGGCGCGATTATATTCGTACATGACCAGGCGATTTATTTAGATAAGGAAAATTATATAAACTTTTATTCCGTTCGGGGATCCCGGAAAAGGGAATTGCTTGATATACCTGCAAAGAATAAGCCGACCCTTTTTAGTAATAGTTTTGGAAATAGTTTTTTTTGTGTGGCTGACTCTGATCTGTACCGGGTCGATATAAAATCGGGGAAAATAAATGTTTTCAAATTACTTACCAACCTCCAGTATCCCGCTGATATAACAACAATATATCAAAAGGACAGCAACACGATCATAACCGGCACACTACGTAATGGCCTGTATGTTTATAAAAAGCAATTGTTCAAAACAAGCGATCCTTTACCTTACGGGGAAGTCGACGCTTTTTATGGACAGGTCCTTTTACCTGACAATGAAACCATACTTGCAGGGAAAGATTATTTATTCCGGGCTGGCCGGTATGTAGGGAAAAAAGGGTTAGGTTTCGAATTGGATTCTTATGCTTCGATAAAAGACAGTAAAGGGTATTACTGGTACAGTTATAACGGATATATCGTCCGTGCCAGGAAGATTGGGGCTGCGCCCGATACCATGGTGTATCCACAAGGGTTGTTCGAAAGATTACTTTTTGAAGACAGACAGGGTAATGTCTGGGTTCACTCAGACGAAAAGCTGGGTTATGTTTCAAATGGCAGGTTTGCAGAGTTGCAAATCAACAACCTTGATCCCAACAAAATTAACTGTATGCGGCAGGACATAGAAGGAAGGTACTGGATAGGGACAAAGAATGGCCTGTTTGTGTTAAAAGGGCTTCACGAGCAGGAGATGCAGGCAGTACCCGCGTTTAAATCACATGATATAAGATTCATATGGCCCGAAGCGAACGGGCAGATATGGATATGCACATACGGGCAAGGCTTTTACCTTATTACCAAAGACGGGGTGGTTCCTTTTCCCGAAAATAATGGCAGGCTGGCGTACGTGCATTGTATTATTGAAGATGCAAAAGGATACTTCTGGATGCCTTCGAATAACGGCTTGTTTGTAACGGCGAAAGAATCATTAATAGATTATGCAGAGAACAGGGATAAAATACCTTTTTATTACGAATTCTCTAAGAAGCAAGGCTTTCGTACAAACGAATTCAATGGAGGGTGCGAACCTCCGTTTTTACAGTTGCCCAATGGTAAGATCAGTCTTGCCTCTATGCACGGATTGGTGAGCTTTGACCCCGCCGCCATCAATTTATATTTTTCTTCTTCCCCGATCCTTATAGACAATATTGAATTAGATAGTACTGAACCTATAAAGTATAACGGATTCGATATTGCAAGTAAGATAAGAAATATCAGGTTCAGCATTTCCAGTTCATTTTGGGGTGAGAAAGAAAATGACCTGTTGGAATACCGTGTATTGGAAAATGGAAAATCACTTGCAAATGGTTCATGGCTGCCGGTAACGGGTACAGGCGAAATAAACCTGTTTACTCCCTCTGATGGGAACTATCGCCTGATTATACGGAAGAGAAAAGGCCTGAAAGCAGACGACTATGCATATAAAGAGGTCAGCTTCCGGGTGTTGCCAAAATGGTACCGGACGAATGCATTTTTAGTTGCCGAACTGGTTGGGGTCATCTTGTTCATGCAAGGGCTGTTTATTTTCCGCAGACGCTATTACCGCAGGATTAACCGCGTTTTGAAAGAAAAGGTAAATGCGGCTACCGTTGAACTGCAACTGATGAACGATACGTTGGAGAGGAAAGTTGTAGAACGCACCGAAGCTATCCGGCAGGCCGAAATTAAATTTCGCACCTTGAGTGAAAGCGCCCTTGTAGGCGTTTATTCGATTGCGGGAGGTAAGCTTACGTATGTCAATCCAACCTTTGCTAAAATATTCGGGTATGAACCATCCGAATTGATTGGAGCCGACCCGATTGCAATCATACATCCGGATAATCCGCCTGAGGCATTGGAAAACGCCCGAAAAAGACTAGCCGGGGAATTAGAAGAAATGCGGTACGAACTCGACGGCCTATGTAAGAATGGTGAGAAGAGAAAAATCGAAGTGTACGGTTCCACAATGGTTTTGAATGACGAAGCAATATTGTTGGGGAATGTTATTGATATCACCCCCCTTAAAGAATCGGAATTAAAATTCAAAAACCTTGTCGAAAAATCATTGGTAGGCGTTTACATTATCCAGGCTGGGAAATATGTATATGTGAACCCGAAATTGGCGGAAATTTTAGGCTATTCAGAAGGGGAATTGCTAAACCTGGATAACGTTCGAATAATCGTGGACGAGAGCTACAGACCCAGGGAACTTGAGGAATGGAGGCGGAAGGTAGATGTCGGTATTATCGATGATTATCATAGTGAGCTGAAATATTACCGAAAAGACGGAAAGGCTATCTGGGCGGAGGTCAATTGCGGGGAGACATTTTATAAAGGGGCGAAAGCGATCCTGGGTACATTCCAGGATATTACTGAAAGGAAGGAGGTGGAAGTTAGAATATTGGAAAGGGAGTCGCGATTGACAGCTTTTTTTGAAAGTATAGATGGCGCCGCCTCGCTGATGGACGCGGAAAAGAAATATGTACTCTTTAACAAGCGTTTTATTGACATTCACCGGCGTCTTTCCGGGCAGGATCCCCGGGTAGGAGAGGGCGCATATGATCTTTTTCCAGAGGAGATCCGGAGAGAACGGCTCAAAATGCTGGACAATGTTTTAAACGGTAATAAGGAAACGACGGACGTCGACTATATAATAAATGGCCAGCGTGTTTGTTTGTTTACGTCATATATCCCGGTAATAACCGGCGGAAAGGTGACGGGCGTTTGCACCTATTCCGTCGATCTTACCAAAAGCAAAGAGGCGGAAAGACGAATCCGGGAAAGGGAGTCACAACTGACGGCCTTTTTTGAAAATATAGATGGTGCTGCCTCGCTGCTGGATGCAGAAAAGAGATATGTTCTTTTCAACCGGCGTTTTATCTACGATCACCGACTTCTTACCGGGCGGGATCCCCGGGCAGGAGAGGTGGTGTATGATGGTTTTCCCGAAGATATCCGGAGAGAACGGCTCAAATTGCTGGACAACGTTATAAACGGCACGAAGGAAGCAGTCGACGTCGACTATTTAAGAAATGGCAAGCGTATTTGTTACTTTACGTCATTTAACCCGGTAATAACGGATGGAAAGGTGACCGGCATTTCCACTTATTCCATTGATCTTACAAAAAGCAAAGAAGCAGAAATAAAGGTACGGGAGAGCGAAGAGAAATTCAGATTGTCATTCATGACAAGCCAGGACGCGTTTTATATTGGTACGCTGGATGAAGGAAAAATAATCGACGTCAACCAGAGTTTTTTTGATTTATTTGGTTATTCAAGGGAAGAATCAATTGGTAAAACCTCAACCGAACTTAAGCTTTATGTTTATCCCGAAGATCGTGAAAGAATGGTTACCGGGCTCAAAGCAAATGGGAATCTAAAGGACCTCGAACTAACATGCAGAAAAAAAAGCGGGGAGTTAATTATCGTGTCGATTACCGTCAATGTATGGCGGATGAATAACGAACAGGTTATCATGGCCGTGATAAGAGACGTAACAGAAAGAAAGCGTTCGGAAGAAGCATTATTTAAGGCCAACCAACGGCTCGAACTGGCAAGCGTCGTTGCAGGAACGGCCGTTTGGGAAATTGATTTTAATACTGGCAGTATGATAAGTGAAAATAAAGTATGGGACGACTTATATGGCCTGGATAACGAAGACGCGGCTAATCAATTTAACAATGGCATTCATGAAGATGATCGTGAAAAAGTGTGGAAAAATGTAAAAGATCATTTTGAAGGGAAAACGGAAAAATATTTTCATGAATTTCGATTTAAGAACCCAAAAACGGCTATTGAAAAATGGATTAGCGATGTTGGTAAAGTTATAGAATACAATAAAGATGGCAGTCCTTCAAAAATCTTGGGAATTAGTGTTGATATTACAGAACGGAAAAAAGTTGAAACTGAATTAGCACAAAGCGAAGAAAGGAACAGGGCGTTGATTGAAAATATTAGCGATGCGATCACCTTACTGGATGAAAACCTAAAACCAATTTACAGAAGCCCTTCGGTAATGAAGATCCTTGGGTTTTCGAAGGAGGAAATGAGCGATAAAACTCTATTTGATTCTGTACACCCGGATGATCTCCCCAAAGGCCGTGCTTTTTTTCAAAAAGTATATAACAGCCCGGGCATTCCCATGCAAGCCCAATTTCGCCTGCTTCATAAATACGGACATTATATCTGGGTTGACGGGACGTTAATAAACATGCTTCACAACAAAAGTATAAATGCCGTAATAGTAACCTATAGGGATATAACGGAACGAAAGAATTTTGAAGAACAGCAATTGTTAATTGCTTCAATCGTAAATTCATCGGATGATGCCATAATCAGTAAAAATTTAAATGGGATCATAACGTCATGGAATAAAGGGGCACAAAAGCTACTCGGCTACGCATTTGAAGAAGTGATAGGGCGTCATATCTCTATTGTTATTCCCGATGAATTGAAAGACGAAGAAGAAGCAATTCTGCAACGTATCCGGGAGGGACGCTCAATCGACCATTATGAGACCCGACGGGTTAGAAAGGATGGGGTGATTATTGATGCATTGCTGACGATTTCTCCAATTACCGATTCACTGGGAATTGTTGTCGGAGCGTCCAAAATTCTGCGTGATGTCACTGAAAGGAATCTTTACGAACAAAAGCTAGCCAAAGCTGCTATTCAGGCGCAGGAGGAAGAGCGATACGAGATTGGCGGAGAGTTGCATGATAATGTATGCCAAGTCCTTGTGTCGGCGCTAATTTACCTGAAGATGATGAAAGATTCGCTTGCTCCGGACCTGATGGAATATTTTGATCAGACATCTCTTTATATTACAAACGCAACTGAGGAGATCCGCAATTTGTCCCACCGGTTGGCGCCGGCTCTTTTCGATGAGACAACTCTGGAAGATGCTTTCAAAGACTTGCTGATCAAATTTAATATTGAAGGAAAATTTCAAATATTGCTGCGTTTCGACCGATTTGCAAAAAAGAGAGCTCTGCCCCGGGAACTCCAACTCAACTTGTACCGGATACTGCAAGAGCAGTTGAGGAACATTTTGAAGCATGCCAAAGCGACAAAACTAGAGGTCTTTATGTCGATCTATAACGATGTCTTGATTTTTAGAATCATTGATAATGGAGTCGGGTTGAATTCTGAAGAGAGTAAGAAAGGAATCGGTTTGGCAAATATGAAAAGACGAGCTGGGCTATTTTCAGGTAGCTTTGCGATATTTTCGCCTGCTGGCGGTGGATGCGAAGTTCGGGTTGAGGTGCCGCTTCCAAGGTCGTCTCCGGTAAAAAGAATTGCCACGCGAGGTTAGTTTACAAACAAAAAAGCCCCCGACATCGTCGAAGGCTATCCGTGGGAGCTGAGGGTCTCGAACCCCCGACCCTCTGCTTGTAAGGCAGATGCTCTGAACCAACTGAGCTAAGCTCCCTGTTCTTGGCGAAAGCGCATCCTCATTGATTGGAAAACGCATTTCCGCGGAAAGGATTGCAAAGATAAGGTCTTAGGCCTTTCAACAAAAGTTTTGGGCTTATTTTTTTGTAAGTGGCTCTGCCTCACTGGCCTGCTTTCCAGCCATTGTTCGTCCGATCGGCATCCGGCAGCACATGGTCCGGGTCGATCGTCACGCCCGCCAACGGCTGCGCCGACGCAAAATGCAGCGTTCGCTTCCCATCCTGTAGCCAGGTCTCGACAGGCAAGGCAACGCGTTGGCGGGACCCATCCTTCCAGACCAGCTCGAGGACAGCGGGCATAGCCATCTTATCCAGGTTCGCGATCGTGACATCATAGCCGCCGCCGGCGGAAGCCGGCCGAACGCCGTCCACCGCCAGGTCGAGGCTCCAGTTGTTCAGGAACCACTCGCGCCAGAACCACGACAGGTCTTCCCCCGCTTCATTTTCCATCGTCCGGAAAAAGTCATATGGCCCCGGATGGCGATAGGCCCAGTTGCGGATATATTGGCGGAACGCATAGTCGAAGCGGCGCGGGCCCAGGATCTGCTCCCGGAGCAGCACCAGCCCCAGCGCCGGTTTGAAATAGACCATCGGATGCCGGTATTTCTCGGGGATCGCATCCGCCCGCGTCAGCATCACCGGCGTCTGCGGGTCTTTTAGGTAAGGCAGGATCTCGTCTACGGGATTGCCGCCGCCGGGTGCGTATTCATCGTCACGTTTTGGGGCATATTCGCCCTTATTGAAGGCATCGGACGCATAGATGTCGATAAATGTATTGAAGCCTTCGTCCATCCAGCCATAGGTGCGTTCGTCACTGCCGACGATCATGGGGAACCAGTTGTGCCCGATCTCATGGGCTGTCACCCAAAACAATACCTTTCCCTTATCGCCCATCCCGTCGAAAACGATCCCCGGATATTCCATCCCGCCGGCGATCCCCGCTTCATTGACCGCCACCGGGTAAGGGTAGGGGTACCATTTTGCGGAAAAATGTTCGATCGATCCTTTCAGGTATTCCGTCGCCCGGCCCCAGGCATCGGGACCCGCGCTTTCCACCGGATAGACCGACATGGCCAGGCATGTCGCCCCGGCCGGAAGGTTGACACGCGCAGCATCCCAGATATACGCGCGGCTGGCGCCGAACACGACGTCGCGTGTATTCCTCATCCGGAAATGCCAGGTCAGCGTCCCGGCATGCACCGGCCGGCTCGAAGGATCGCCCACCTCTGCGGCGCCGCGGATCATGACGGTCGCGTCGCTTTCCCGCGCGGACTTCAGCCGACTCTGCTCCGCTGGCGTCAGAACATCCTGCGAATTGGCCAGCTCGCCCGATCCGGCGACGATCATATCCCAGGGTACCGTCACCCGGTAGTCGAAGTCGCCATAGTCGCAATAGAACTCCCCGCTTCCGAGGAACGGCAGCGTGTTCCATCCCTGACGATCGTCATAGACGCACATGCGCGGGTACCACTGCGCGATCTCATAGATCTTGCCGTTGCGGGTCGGCGTGAAATCCGTCCGGTTCCCAAAGTCTCCGGGTACCGTATAGTGATAGCGGATCTCCACCGTGATCTGGCCGCCATGACCCGCGAGGGCATGCTTCAGCCGGATCTGCAGCCGCGTGTCGGTGATGACGGTGTCGGCGTCCGTGAAAAGACCGCCTTCCCGGACCTTCACCGTCTCCAGCCGGTAACCATCCGTATGCCGGTCGGGCGTAAACCCGGTATAGAAGTTCGAGCGGGCATCTGCGCGGTAGGTCTGTTGCTCGAGATATAGCCACAGACAAGAAAGGCTGTCGGGACTGTTATTCGTATAGTGGATGACATCCGTTCCGCTGATGCTGTTGGCAGCGGTATCCAGCTTCACCGCCAGTGTATAGTCAGCGCGGTTCTGCCAATAGGAAGCGGAGGGCGCGCCGCTTGCGGCGCGCGTAGTCAGATGCAGGTCGCTATAGAAGCCCGGTGCAAACAACGCATGGGGGTCGTAGCCGGTCTGGCCCGGGCAGGCGGATGAACCGAACAGACAGGCTGATACAATAAGGGGAAGAAGGGATTTTGTCATGGTGCGGCGAAAATAGCCAAACTAATTCAGCTGCACAACAGGGAGCCGGTAATGCAGCCCGTCCACCATGAAGAGCTCGTCGATCTCGTATGTCCAGTATTTGAATAGCGGGGATTTGGCAAGATAGCGTTCCACGTCTTTCTTGGTTTCGGCGGAGAAGGTGATCCATACCCGCTGCGTCTCCATTGTCACGACATAATGGTCGATGACGCCTTGTTCGATCAACCGGTTAATGTACGTCCGGTGGGGGGGAACCAGCGCTGCGAATTCATCATTCATGTCGAACCGTATCGTCACCTGGAATTTTCTCATGGTCATGCTCCTGGTGTAATTAACAATTCTTTGCCTGCAAAGTTCAGGCCGTCTATCTATACAATACGATTTTGTGTGGTCTAGAGTTGCCAGTCGTTTCCGGTGACCTACAGTTGCCAGTCGATGATCCGGTTAGCCCACTCCGGACGGTACGGCGTCGTTACCTTGATATAGTTGTCGGTATATCCTTCCATCAACGGCGTGGTGACATGGCCTTCCAGCAACAGCTTCCGGGTCTGACCCCGATGCCGCTGGATAAAGAACTGTGTCTTGCGGTAGGAGAGGTTTCTTAGCGTCTTGTTGCGCTCGGTGCGGACAGCCATCGGTACGATCGGCCGGATATCGAGCGACCGGGTATGGTCGCGCTCGGAGTAAGTGAATACGTGAAGATAGGAGATATCCAGCGCTTCAAGAAATTCGACCGTTTCGTTAAAATGTTCAGGGGTCTCACCGGAATGTCCGACAATCACGTCCACACCGATCGCGCAGTGCGGCATGCATTGCCGGATCAGTTCCACCCGTTCTGCATACAGCTCCCGGCGATACCGGCGGCGCATCAGCCCGAGGACTCGGTTGCAACCGCTCTGCAGGGGAATGTGGAAATGCGGCATGAAGCGCCGGCTGCCGGCCACCCATTCGATCATTTCCGGCGTCAGCAGGTTAGGTTCGATCGAAGAGATGCGGTAGCGATCGATGCCGTCGATCGCATCCAGCTCCCGGATGAGGAGAAAAAGATTTTCCCCGTCCCGGCCAAAATCTCCGAGGTTAACCCCCGTGAGCACGACTTCGCGAATGTCCCCTCTGGCGGCCAATTCCCGAACGGTCGCCACAGTCTGCGCGATCGTTCCCGATCGGCTCCGGCCCCTGGCCATCGGGATGGTACAGAATGAGCAATTATAGTCACAGCCGTCCTGGACTTTGAGGAACGTGCGGGTCCGGTCATGGAGCGACCAGGCGGGATGGAATTCCTCGACGGCATCGATATCGCAGCTGCAGATCCTGGCCGAGTCGCCCCTGGTCAACGTCTTCAGGTGATCCACAATGTTGAACTTTTCCGCCGCCCCCAGGACCAGGTCCACTCCCGGGATCGCGGCGATCTCCGCCGGTTTGAGCTGGGCATAGCAGCCGGTAATCACCACCATGCTTGCCGGCGACTGCCGCTGGATCTTCCGGACCAGGTAACGGCATTCCTTATCGGCATTTTCCGTAACCGAGCAGGTATTGATCACATATACATCCGCCGGCTCGTCAAACTCCCTTTTCTCAAAACCTTCAACTTCCAGCAGCCGGGAAAGACTGGACGTCTCCGAGTAATTGAGCTTGCACCCCAGCGTGTGGAAAGCGACGGTCTTTTTAATGGCTTCCATTGTTAGTCGGCAAAGATACCCATAATTTGTTATTTTAGCGGTTTGCCCGCTATGCGTCAGTTGACTAAACCCTTTTGGTGGCTCTATTGTATCTATGCTTTCCTGTTGTTTGTGATCGGGATGTTCTGTGTACTTCCCTTTGTGGCTGCGTATGCCCTGCAGGATCAAACAACAGGCGGCGACCGGATCTATAAGGTCTGCCGTTACTGGGACAGCGTGTGGCTAAAACTGATCGGTATCCGACCCTCCAACGTCTTCGAGTCGATGCCCGATCCGGACAAGCGATACGTTTTTATTTCCAATCATATCTCCTATCTCGATATCCCGATGATCCTCCAGGCCATTCACCGCAATGCGTTCCGCATCCTCGGGAAGGCTGAAATGACGCGGATCCCGTTTTTCGGTTTTATCTACAGCCAGGCTGTCGTTCTCGTCGACCGGACCACCTCACGGGGGCGGTCCCGCAGCGTACGGGAGCTGAAATCCCTGTTGTCGATCGACCGCTCTGTATTCATCTTTCCCGAAGGAACCTTTAACGAGACTGGCCAACCCCTCAAAAATTTCTATGACGGCGCCTTCCGTCTAGCCATCGAGACGCAAACGCCGCTGCAGCCTATCCTTTTCGTCGATACCTTCGATCGCCTGCATTATTCCAGCCTCTTTACGCTCCGGCCAGGGATCACCCGCGCCATCTTTTTGCAGGAGGTCGACGTGAGGGGTTTGACCATGGCCGATCTTTCCCTGCTGAAGGAACGCGTCTATTCCCAGATGGAGGACGGCCTGATTCGCCACAAGGTGTCGTGGATTTTGACGTAAATTGCACATTCATGTATGCCGAAGTCATCATACCGCTGGCCTTACCCACCAACTACACCTGGGCAATACCGGAACAATGGCGAGACCAGGTGAAAGAAGGCTGCCGGGTGGAGGTAGAGCTGCGCAACAAAAAATACGCCGGCATCGTCAAACGTTTACACGCCGACAAACCCGCCGCCTTCGAGCCTAAGGCCATCGGTAATCTTCTCGACACCGAACCGATCATCTACCCCTCCCAGCAGAAATTATGGGAATGGATCGCCGACTATTATCTCTGCAGCGAAGGAGAGGTCATGGCCGCCGCGCTTCCCGCCCACTTCAAGCTTAGCAGCGAGACGATCCTCGTATACAATGAAGAGATCGGAGATGACTTCGCGACCCTCGACACCGATGAATTCATCGTAGCCGAAGCGCTGCTGATCCGCAAGGAGCTGAAGCTGTCGGAAATACAGCAATTGCTTGACTCTTCTCATGTCTATCCGGTCATCAAACGCCTGATCGAAAAAAAAGTCTGTTTTGTCCGGGAATCCCTGAAGGAAACCTATTCGCCCAAAAAGGTCGATTTCGTTCTGCTCAACCCGGAGTATGCCGCCGAAGAGCGATTGGCGGAGCTCCTCAACGGCTGGGCCCGAGCGCCAAAACAGCTCGAGTTGCTACTGGCCTATCTTCACCTGCAGAAGACTGCCGGGGAAGTCGCGCGCCCTGAACTGCTGAAAAAATCAGGCGCCAGTGCCGAGCAGCTGAAGGGGTTGGTGGATAAGAAGATCCTTCGCATCGAACGCCGTACCGTCGACCGCGTGCTTTATCTCGCGCCCGAGATCCAGATCGATTTCCAGCTGACGGCCGCACAGCAAGCCGCATACGACGCGATCGAAGAAAGTTTCCGACAAAAACAAGTTTGCCTTCTTCACGGGGTGACCTCCAGCGGTAAGACCCAGATCTACATCCGGCAGATCGAAGCAGCGATCCGTCAGGGCCGGCAGGCGCTCTACCTGCTGCCGGAGATCGCCCTGACATCCCAGATCATCCGGCGGCTGCAACGGCATTTCGGCGGCTACGTCGGGATCTATCACAGCAAATTCAGCCAGAACGAACGCTTGGAGACCTGGAACAAGATCCGCACCGGTGAGATCAAGGTAGTTCTGGGCGCGCGTTCGGCGATCTTCCTTCCTTTCGCTGATCTTGGACTGATCATTGCCGATGAAGAACATGATGCATCCTATAAGCAGCAGGAGCCTGCGCCCCGCTATCATGCACGCGATGCAGCCATCTACTACGCGTCGCTATTCGGGGCGAGGGTACTCCTGGGGAGTGCCACTCCGGGCGTCGAGTCCTATTACAATGCGATGACGGGAAAATACGGGCTGGTCGAACTGAAAGAACGATTTGGGAACGTTCCGTTGCCGGAGATCACGGTCATCGACACCAAGGTGGTTCGACCGTTTCGGCGGTCCCGCAAACAGCAAACAGTCCCCGCCGGTCCTCCCGCCGGTATTCCTTTGGCGCGAAATTCTAACTATGGCGAATTCGCCGCAGTTAAACCGGACCCGCCGGACGACACACCCCCGCTCCAGGCCGTGCCCCTGGCGGGAGCAGACCGCATTACCATCGACGACCCGCTTACCGGTTCCCGCGATTACGGCAAACCCATCCTCACCCCGGCCTTGCATGTCGAGATCGGGAAGTCGCTGGAAGCCGGGCGCCAGATCATCCTGTTCCAGAACCGTCGTGGCTATTCCCCCCACCAGGTCTGTGAGGTCTGCGGCTGGATCCCGCAATGCCGCAACTGCGACGTGTCGCTCAATTTTCATAAACTCACGGGCAAGCTCCACTGCCATTATTGCGGTACGGTATACCCGCCGGTGCAGGTTTGCGCGGCGTGCGGGAACCATCGTTTTGTGCAACGCAATTTCGGGACCGAGCGGATCGAAGAGCATCTCGGATCGGTCTTCCCCAAAGCCCGGATCGCGCGGATGGACATCGACAGTGTGCGGGGCAAGACGGCCCATGACACGCTGATCCAACAGTTCGAACAGCAAAAGATCGATATCCTGGTGGGCACGCAGATGGTCGTTAAAGGACTGGACTTCGGGCATGTGAACCTTGTCGGCATCCTCGACGCTGACAGTATTATTCATTTCGCGGATTTCAGGGCCACCGAGCGGGCCTTTCAGCTCATGGAACAGGTGAGCGGTCGCGCCGGCCGGAGGGACCGCGAAGGGAAGGTATTGATCCAGGCCGCGGACATGGCGCATCCCGTGCTGGGTTATGTCAAGGCGCACGACTATTCGCTTTTCATTCAGCATGAGCTGCCGTTTCGCCAGCAATTCGGTTATCCGCCGTTTACGCGGGTCATCCGCGTCACCTTCCGGCATACGGCCAAAGAGGTCGTCGATTCGGCAGCGGGATTTTTCGCGATCACGCTGAAGAAAGAATTTCCCAATTACCTCGTTGGCCCCGCGGAGCCGGTGATCGGCCGTATCCGCAATCAATACCTGATGGAGCTGATGCTCAAGCTGCCCAAGGATGGACAGACGATCGCCTTCGCCAAGCACGTCATCCGGCAGCAGACGGCGATCCTGCATAGCGATCGCAAGTTCCGCAGCGTGGTCGTCATCCCTGACGTGGATGCGTTGTAGCGTACACTGTTCGTCCGAAAACGGACAAGCTGTGAACGTCGACCGCTCGCAAATCATTAACCCATAATAAGTTATCGCTTTGGCATTCCGTTGGCTGCTAGAGTGATATGCTCAAAAACTACCTGACCGTCGCCTGGCGCAACCTCTTCCGCAACCGGGCGTCTTCCCTGATCAATATCGGTGGGCTTGCCGCCGGAATGGCCGTCGCCCTGCTCATCGGCCTCTGGATCCACGACGAATATTCCTATGACAAGTATTTCCGAAACTATGACCGTATTGTGCGGGTGATCCAATTCCGGACTACCAGCGGAATCCGGGAAGCCGATTATGGTATGTCCTACCCCGTTGGGATCGGGCTGCCAAAAAACTATGGCGGCGACTTCAAATATGTTATCAAGGCCTCCATGGAAAACGATGATATTCTGACGGCAGGTGACGACAAGTTTTCCGTCCACGGCATCTTTATGGACAAGGAAGCGCCGGCGATGCTGACCTTGCGCATGCGGCGGGGGGGCTATGATGCGCTTAGCGATGCGCACTCCATCCTGCTCTCCGCCTCGACGGCAAAGACATTGTTTGGCAATACTGATCCGGTGGGTGCAACGATGCGGATAGACAATAAGCTCGACGTAAAGGTTACGGGAGTATACGAAGACCTTCCTAAGAATAGCGAATTCGGGAGCGACAAGTTTATCGCACCCTGGGACCTGTACGTTATCTCCCAGCACTGGATACTGGAGAATGCCGATCAGTGGGATAACAACTTTTATCAGCTCTTTGCACAGTTGAACGACCGTGCCGATATCGACGTTGTCATTCAAAAGATCGCTGGTTTTAAACAGGCACATGCGGCGCCGGAAGATAAGAAGCTCAACACCGTACTTTCCTTGTTCCCCATGCGGGACTGGCATCTGCGCGCACATTGGGATGACGACGGCCGCCAAACGGGGGGATTAATAGAATATGTGCGGCTTTTTGGAATCATTGGCCTGTTCGTCCTGCTGCTCGCTTGTATCAACTTCATGAACCTCAGCACAGCCCGTTCGGAGCGGCGGGCGAAGGAAGTTGGGATCCGGAAGTCCATTGGCTCACTCCGGTCACAGTTGATCGGGCAGTTTTACAGCGAGTCGTTGCTGGTTGTCGTGCTTGCATTCATATTGGCGCTGGGGGTCGTGCAGCTTATTCTTCCCTGGTTCAACCAGGTAGCGGGTAAGCAGATGATCATGCCCTGGGCCAACCCGGTCTTCTGGCTGTCGGGGCTGGGGTTCACACTGGTCACCGCGATCATCGCGGGCAGCTACCCGGCACTCTACCTCTCGTCTTTTCGCCCGGTCAAGGTGCTAAAAAGCGCATTCAAGGCCGGCCGCTTTGCCGCCATTCCGCGAAAAGCCCTGGTAGTGCTCCAGTTCACGATTTCCATTGCGCTGATCATCGGCACGCTCGTTGTCTACCGGCAGATCCGGTACTCACAGGAACGGCCATTGGGGTTTGACCGGGAAGCACTAATGATGATACAGATGAAATCTCACGACTACTACGGGATATACGGTGCGTTGGAAAATGAGTTGAAAAAGACCGGCGCCATCGAAGAGATGACCGAATCATCCAGTCCGATAACCGATGTCTGGTCGACGAATGACGATTTCCAGTGGCCGGGGTATGATCCGGGGGTCGATAAGGATTTTGGCACAATATCCGTTACCCCTGGTTTTGGCAAAACAGTCGGGTGGGGGATAAAGGAGGGCCGGGACTTTTCCCGCCAGCTAAAGACGGACTCGGCTTCGATAATCATCAACGAGACGGCAGCGAAATACATGGGTTTGAAAAGTCCTGTCGGTACAGTCGTCACGCAGGGATATGGGTCGTACAGAAGGCAGTATACGATTATCGGCGTCGCGCGGGACATGCTCATGGAGTCGCCTTATAAGAACGTCCGGCCGACGATCTACCGGATGGACTACGAAAACGTCAACTGGATGCTGTTCCGGCTCAACCGCCACCTTAGCGCCCACGAGTCCGTTGTCAGGGTGGGAGCGGCATTTAAAAAGCTCCTTCCGGCAGTGCCTTTCGATTACAAGTTCGCGGACAATGAGTACGCTGCGAAATTTGCAGCAGAGGAACAGATCGGTACGTTAGCGGTATTTTTTACGATCCTGGCCGTTTTTATCAGCTGTATCGGACTTTTTGGCCTCGCTTCCTTTGTGGCGGAGCAGCGGACCAAAGAGATCGGCATCCGCAAGGTGCTCGGCGCTTCCGTCGCCAACCTGTGGGGTATGCTGTCGAAGGATTTCATTTGGCTCGTAGCAATTTCCTGTCTGGTAGCCGTACCCTTGTCCTGGATCGCCATGCACGGCTGGCTTCAACACTACACCTACCGGACGCCGATCGCGTGGTGGATCTTTGCGGTCACCGGCTGCGGTGCCATCCTGCTCACCCTACTGACGGTTAGCTTCCAGGCCATCCGCGCCGCGCTGGCCAATCCGGTGGATAGTCTAAGGTCGGAGTAGGGACCCGTTTCACTTCCGCTCGAAATCAAATCGGACATCCATGTAGGGGTAGGAATCATTGCGCCCGACCACCCGGGTCTTTGCCAACAGGTCGCCCAGCCGCTGATTATTGGCCGTGGCCCTTACCAATAAGTAAGCGATCAGACCGAAGCACCAGGCGATCTCCAGCGCATCACACAGCCTCCTGACCAGCACCTGGCCGAAGAACAGTCCACTGCCATCCATGGACACCACCTTCAGCTTGAAAAGTTGATGTCCGAAAGTGCCCCCCAGATATCTTTCGGCAATGACGAAATAGACAAGCCAGATGGCAATCGGCGCGAGAGCAGGTAAGCCGTTAACCACGTATTTCCCATCATCCTGTCTCTCGCCGGCCAGATATATATAGGACCAGGACAGAAAGAAAATAAGCGTGTAATCGATCACCGTTGCCCAGACCCGGCGGGCTATATAGGGGTATTTCATACAAATATTATTACCCTTTCAACATTACCTTCTGCCCCGACTTCGCCGCGGCATAGATCGCCTGGATGATGACCATATCCTTCACCGCCTCTTCTCCGTCGACCGGCACTTCCGGCTTCCCGCCGCGCAGCAGGATATCGGACATCGCATCCATCTGCACCGTCTGGTGAACGACATCGGGCTGCATCAGCTCGCCCTTGTTGGTGCGGCCCTTCGTGGGCCCATACCCGGTAGCGGGCAGCAGCTCCGCATAACCGGACGTCCCATCGAGAAAGAAACGGTCGAGATTATCCATATTATAAGTGGAGAGACACGAAGCGAC